>Ga0302119_10001031_pt1 | contig 12536 bp, 4 predicted proteins | sample AG5_Tmax_MG_FD_203114 | JGI IMG/M metagenome (GOLD analysis project Ga0302119, IMG submission 203114) | Marine microbial communities from Western Arctic Ocean, Canada - AG5_Tmax | ecosystem: Environmental > Aquatic > Marine > Oceanic | place: Canada: Western Arctic Ocean | collected 2017-10-01 | reverse complement strand
TATTGACGATGTATCGCGCCGGAATTTCCGGCGGGCAGTCTCTAACCGTGGCCGCATATCCCTGTGCTTCGTTCTCTGAAAGTGGCTCAACTTGGAATAATGCCCCGGTTTGTTCTACCACAGAGATTACCCGTACCACCCTCGGAACTGTACCTCCGACCGGCTATGTCGAATGGGATATCACTTCTCTGGCGCAGTCAAATATAGCCGCCGGAAACCGCACCTTGTCGTTAATGCTCGCGGTGGTGGGCACGCCTAGTGCAACTCACCTGTTTCGCTCTAGCGAATATACCGATAGCGAACAACGACCAAACCTTGTTTTTGGGTATGTAGATAACTCAGCCGGGGTAATTCCACCGGCGCAACCAACTTTGCTGTATCCTGCCGATGGCGAGGTGATCTACGACGATAGCGATTGGATTCTCCGTCCCTCGGCACAGCCGACCCTGCAATGGAATGCGGTGATCAATGCTACTGGTTACATCTTGACCCTTGCCAACGCGACATCACAGATCAAATACCGCTCTGGGGAAGATGCCGGATTCAATGGCGTCAACTATACCCCTACATCGGCTTTGGCCGCTGGAGAATCTTACGAATGGTGGGTGCAAGCCATCAATGGTAGTATTCCAGGCCCCTCTAGTAGTCGCTGGAATTTCGCAATCGGCAATCCGATAAACAACACCTACAACTTTGACAATACCTACACCTATCAAATCCGCCATGGCGAAGAGATACCTTCCATTGGTCATGCCAACATGGTTGATTCGGTAATAGATGCTGGAGATGCTGATTCTGCCATTGAAGATAGCGACCTGATGGTCGGTACCGACTCGAATGGCGATGAAAAACGCAGCATTATTGTGCTCGACCCGTCGCAATTCCCTCTCCCTGCATCATCTCAGGTTCACTCTGCAAGTATCGGGCTTTACGTTGAAAATTCGATAATGAATGCTGGCGTTATCTCGTCCTTGGTCACTATTTCAGCCCATCCAATATTGACGAGTGGGTACACCTCTCTCGGCACCACTTGGAATGAAGTCTCCAATGGCAATATCTGGGGTGCTCCGGGAATGCAGGCCGGAGTCGACTACGGCGCCGCCACAGGGAACATCACAATAATGGCTTCAGTCGCCTTTGAGGGATGGATATGGCTCGACCTCTCGCACAGTGGATTAGACTTAACCAGCTCTCACGAATATGTCCTCATCGCCACCGGACTGGCATACCTCGAGATCGCGCATTCACAGGATGCCACTTTTTCTCACCGTCCGGTAATTCTGTTCAATTACACCCATGTAGATCAAGTCGCGATTTCGCCGGGAAGTGGAGCATCAACCGATGCCGACAACACGATTCAGTACACCTACTCGATGTACGACCCCAATGGCTCTTTGGTTTCAGGTGTGGTTGAGTGGTCTTCTACTACTGGCTCGATTACCAGTAACGGATTGTTCACACCAGATGTTTCCGGAAATGGGGAAGTCATGGCCTGCTTCGGTCTAGTCTGTGATACAGTCACCGTCACCGTGACCCCTGGGGCTCCGGTTACATGGAACAGCATTTTTACTACTGATAGTGGCAATCTGACCATTGATGCAGATCAAGGTGTCTATTTTGAAGTCACAATTTACGACCAGCATGGCAATATCGTTCAAGGTGAGGTGGTGACATCATCGGTGACGAATGGTACCCTGACCGAGCAATCGGTGAGTGATACCCATGCTTGGCAATGGGATGCATGGGTAGTGGGAACCCAGATCATTGAGATTAACTGGGGTACTCAAACCCAATACAAGATATTCACAGTCATCCCCGGAATGCCGGTGTCGATAACTATCGGAAATTGTGGTGATGACGACCTCTTCGTCCCGGCTGGGACAACATGTTCATTCACTTGGGTGGTAGCGGATTCCAAGGGAAATGACGTCAATAAATCGGTCTTGGGATTGGTTACTTGGGATGCCGAATCACCAGGGGGAAACATCACCGATGGAAATTTCACTGCTGACATCATTGGAACTTGGCAGGTAAATCTGACCAGCGCATTTGGTTTGGATGCCAACACTTCGGTAACAGTGGTTTATGGCGCCATTGACTATCTCGAGATTAACGTAAGTGCCACAATTATTACCGCCGACGATCTGATTTGGCTGAATACTACTAGAGTCGACGTTAGGGGGAACAGAATGGTGGTTGACCTACCGGCTGAGAATTGGACCGTGTCGAATGGTTGGTTGACTCCCGGCATCGGGGGTTCACCTTCGATATGGGAACCGGAGACGGTAGGATCAAAGATAATTCGCGGCAGTTATAATGGATCCCTAACCGAGGTCATCATCGCGGTTTCACACGGCGAGATTACATTGATGGAAATTGATATCACTACGCCTGCCGACTTGACCGCTGACGAGCAGAGTATGCTCAAATCATACGGCGTCGATAGCAAAGGGAATCGATGGTCGGTAGAAGTCGATTGGATGGTTTCTCAAGATGCAATGAACGTCAATGATTGGCTGTATGGATACAATGTCAACGATACTGCCTCGACGGTGATATTCAAACCGACTTTCGCCGGACTTTATACAGTCCAGGCGATTTACACAGAGTCCGGTTCGGCTTTGAACTTCATCGTCTCGACCAATTACACAATCACCCATGGTCAATTGAGTGGAGTTTCATTCACCTCTCCGAGTCCGAGTGATTGCTATGCCGGCACGGCGCCTAATCCACATTGGACCAGTGATTGTGTTTGGGAAATGGACACCGATGAGGACCTTCCATTTACGGTAAATTTGGTCGACCTCAATGACAACCCTATCGACGATGATATCCTTATGTGGACGATGAATGGTGAGGATATTACAACAACAATGTTCACCGACGATTTCGTTTGGAGCGGCGTCCGTGATGAGGGGCTATATGTAATCAGGGCATCAAATGGATCATTCTATGATGAGGTCACCGTGAATATCAGTCATGGTCGTGCTCTAGTTGTAGCCCATGAAGCCAGCGCCAATAGTGTCGAGGCCGGTCAAAAACTAATCGTGCAGATGACTGGGACCGATGTTGCTGGCAACACCTTTGCTCAAGATGTTTCATGGTCGCATCCAACTGAAACATTGGTAAAGACCGCGGTTGGAACTTATTCTTACACTGCAGCCAAGGAAGGAGCGTATGACCTAAACTACGAATTGCCAGGAGCTCAGGGAGGAACATGGTCGATTACAGTTGCACATTCAGCACTTTCAGAAATCATCATTGTTATCGATGCCACCGCGGTTGAACAGCAGGAAACCGTGACTGTTTCATTGACTGCATTCGATGATTATGGCAATCCAGTGGCGGTACCAACTGGAAGTTCTCTCGCCGTCGAAGCCACTGGACGAGGCGAAGTCATAGAGGTCAATTCTACTACCTTTGCGATAGAAACATTGGATGAGGGAGAACACACGATTTCCGTCTCCACAGTGATATCGGGGCAGATAGTCAGCAACTCCGTGACCTACAACGTTTCTGCAACGATTCCAGGCTTCTTCGCTTCCGGTGGTCCACTTTACTATTTCGCAGGCGGGCTTGGTACATTTGTGATAATCGTTCTCTTAGTCTTGGTAATCGTTCTATTCCGACGCAGCACCGAAGGATATGATGAGGAAGACTGGGAAGAAGACGAGCAAGAGGATGGAGAGGGCAGAAAGAGCGAGCCAGAAATTCCGGAACTCGAATCTGCAACCGAGACAGAACAATCTACTGAGAGTGACGATAGTTATCGAGTCGATGACGATGGCACTGAATGGTGGGAAGATGAACATGGTATCTGGTGGTTCAAGGAGCCTGGGGACGAAGATTGGCAGGAGTGGACGGAGTAATCTCTTACTTCGGCTTACCGATGACCACTAACATTTCCACCTCACGATGAATGATTAAACCAATCCGCGACATCAGATCCCTACTGGATTTTCCCCTCCATAGAGGGGAACTTTACAGCGTTGCCTTCATTTGCATTGCACAAGTCGCGTCCGGGGGAGAGCGGTGATGAGGTCGAATAATCGGGTCGGTCGCAAGCCTCTGTTGCTTTGCATCATCATGCTTTTCGCCTTGGCATCCCCATTGCTCGCAAATGTATCCGCAGGCCCGGTGACCCGAGTCGAAATCGACCAAACTCCACCACTTAGCATCGATACAGATAGCCAGATGCAGTTTTCTGCCACCCTATATGATGCATCGAATAGTACCGTCTCGGGTACAATTGAATGGAGCTCGACCAATGGCACCATCGATGGTGCCGGTCTATTCACGCCTTGGGTAGTGGGAAACATTACCATCACCGCTAACTCGGGAGGTGTTTCGGAATTTGTCAACATCACTGTCGAACCCGGTTGGCCGGCAACACTTTCCCTGCTCAGTAATATCAGTGAAGTGGGTCTTGATTCAAGTGTGCAATTAACCGCCAAACTTCGAGACTCTAGAGGAAATGAGGTTTTTGGACATACCTTGCTTTGGTCACCCTCGCAGGGAGTGGTGAATGAGACTGGAGTATGGACTCCGGCACAGATTGGCGACGCTAGCATTGAAGTGCATTGGGGTGAAATATCGGCTACCATGAATCTTACAGTAATACCGGGGGAAGCCGTAGTTCTAGCTCTACCAAGTTCTCTTAGTGTCCAATCCGGTCAATCAATAACGATAATTCCAGAACTCCAGGATTCGTTTGGAAATATCCTCTCATCAGATGCCGCAGGTACCCTGCAGTGGGATGCCGAAACGGGAACCATTTCCACCGCCGGAGTATTTACCGGTAGCCCAGTCGGAAATTGGAATATATCGTGTACGACATCAACGGGGCTGTCTGCCATCACCCAGGTTGAGGTGATTTCCGCGATTATCGACAGCATTGAAATGGTAGCCGAGGAGCGTGCTTACCGCGCCGATGAAGCGATTGAAATCAATGTGCTGCGAACAGATATCTACGGCAACATTGAGGAAATCATCATCCCCTTGACCAATTGGACTTACTCGACCGGTTCTCTTCGACTGGGAGAGAATACCACCGAGTGGTTACCCAATGAGGTGGGTAATTGGAGCCTTTCAGTCTCCACCGAGGGACAGAGTGCGTCTATTACCATCGAGGTCATTCATGGATATGCCAGCGAATTATTGCTGGTGGCCGAAAACCAGCGCGTCAGCGCTGATGACGATGTTGTAATTCATATGCAGGCTCGCGATATTCGCAATAACCGATGGGTTGTAACGGGGTTGTGGGAAACCGATGCATCGGCTGCTGATGAGTGGCTAACTTCATTTGGAACCTGGGCTAATTTTGAGGCTACCACCAATGGCGAATGGAAAATCACCGGGAGTTGGTTCGACGACGAACAGCAGATTCTTTTCTCGTCGGAGTTGACCATCGATGTCTTCGCCGGTGAATTGGCTTTGATCCAATTGCAGGGCGAAAGTGCAGTGATTTCGACTGATGAAGTTATTGATTTGTCACCACTATTGTTTGATGCTGATGGTAATGATGTCGGCAATGTGTTGTTGAATTGGAGTGTCGACGGAGATGACCGTACTACTGATTTCCGCCTGCATCGCGGGGTATACTATCCTCAGTCGGTCGGCCTGCACGAGATACGTGCTCAAGCAGATTCTGCTTATGCCAGCATCCTCGTTGAGGTTACACCAGGCCGAGCGAGAACCTTGAATCTTGATGTGGCAAATAATCTGAGTATCGTATCAGGGGAAGAAGGTGAGATTACCTTCACTGTCTTCGGCCGCGACCTATCCGATAATTCATTCTTGGTCGAGGATTTGACATGGATAATACCCGATGGCGCCGGGAACATCAGGGCTGGCGCCGATAGTGGAGAATGGATTATCACTGCTCATAGCACTGGAGATTGGATAATTGAACTATATTCTGAGGATGCTCAGTACTTCTTTGAAATTTCGGTCCAGCCAGGATTGGTGGCACGCATCGAGGTGATTCTATCTGGCGACCAGTTTCACCAAGGTGACGAGATGATTATAGATGTAAGGGTATTCGATTCGTACAACAATTCCCTCTTCGCCCCACCTTCGGTTATGACGGTGTCGTCTACCGCTGGGCCAGCCACATTTGTTAATCAAGGCAGTTGGAAGGTATTGATGGAGATCGGCGGTACCGACCATGCTGTTACAGTTAGATATGGTGATCTCACCGTGCAGAAGTTCTTCGATGTTCAAGGGGCATTACTCGGTGGAACTCTCGGGTCGTCGGATGCCGTGGTGATGTCCGGCACTCTCGTCATAGCCTTGATTCTAGCAACAATGGTAATTGTAATACGGCGAAACCGCATAGAAGATGATTCTCCTGATTTGAAATCCGATTCCGAAGTCGTTGCTTTAACCCCGCAACCAACCGCGTCTGTTCCGACCACCCCAGAGCATACACCCGCACCAGCCCAGCCAGTTCAGGCCACCGAAACAACAACCCCAACCACCCAACCTGTGGCTACAGACAAAGCCGCTGAGGCCGCGGCGATGGCAAAAGCCAGTGGGGTTATGGTTGCTGCTGAGGGCACTACACAGGGCCAATCCGGATGGTATTACGATACCTCGGGAGAGTTGACATACTGGGAAGTCGATGCTGAGGGCCGATGGAACCGACTTTGATGAGGTGCTATCATGCGTAGAATATCCATCCTCATAATCACCCTACTCTTGTTCCAGTCACATTCAATTTTAATCCAATCGAAACAATCCCAAGCATACGGTACTCAATCATACCATGACCTCACCCTACAGCCATCCACAAATCCCAGTTTCTCTCTTCCTGGTTGCCCAGAGGACATTAATGCTGTATCAATAGATATCTCCCACCCCGGTTCTGGATCGGTTCCCGCTGACCAGCATCTACAATTGACAGCAGTGGTGAAGGATAGTGGTGGGCAGACCATGGGGGTATTTCCCGTATGGGGGGCGACGAATGGTTCAGTCACCCCAGATGGGATGTTCTACCCCCATGCTACCGGCCAAGTAACTGTCTGGGCTTGCATTGGCGACGTCAATCAATCGGCGACATTGACCGTACTTCAAGGTGCCACAATCGGTGCGGAATTGCAATTATCTTCTTACAATATCAGCGCTGACGACACGGTTCAACTACTGCCGATGAAAATAGATTCCAAGGGTAATCGTGCTCCTGCCTTTACCCCGACCGATAATTACACCATTCCAGGCGGAAGTAATATCTCTTCAGGCAGTATAATGAATTGGATTCCTGGGCCGGTCGGAAACCACACGATTTCTGCTAATATCCTAGGCTATGAGGTCAGTGCTCTCATCAGTGTTGTATATGGCGCCCCGGTATCGATTGCCATCAACTCTGAGATGTTGACTATCGACGCCGACCAAACTTTGAATTTATCACTTTCAGTTCTAGATATGCGCGGTAATCCACTACCTATAATCGGAGTATGGTATTCTGAAAACAATTACTCGCTACCTCTGGTGGAAACTCCATTCGGTGCCCAGATCGAAGGGCATATGGCCGGAACATGGCGTATCTATGCTAATTATTCCAGTGTCGAAACAGGTGGTGAAACATGGAGTGATTTCATCGATGTCACCGTTGTTTCAGGGTCACTAACGGCCACTATTATTGACGGTTTTATTATCACTAGGGGGGGTCAAGGAAGTGAATTGGGGCAGTTGAGTGGAACATTTCAACTAACCACCGATGACCAACTTGTGCTCTCGCCAAGACTAGAGGATGCGGATGGAAATTCAGTCGATAGCGGTGGGATTTCTTGGAAACTTGAGGCCGATTTTTTATCTTTCCCTGAAACCTCGATGAATGATTCATTCACGTTCCTTCCCGAGCGGGTTGGTAATCACATCATTACCTTGACGCCAAATGAGGGGGTGCCAGAAAGATTGACTTTGGAAGTAGGGCATGGGGTCGCAATAGGGCTGGATGTTTATTCCGGTAGCAGTGAGAATCTAGTCGTAGCGGTAGGTCAAAATATCACTATTGAAGTTCTCGGTATTGACGAGGACGGAAACAAATTTCCATTTGATGTGGAGTGGTTCATCCCAGAACATACCGGGAATATCAGTAATGGCACCCAGGGAGTTGGAAATTACGTATTTGCTACCGGCCAAGATACACCTATTGCCTACCATAATATCACCGCAAAAACACCACTTGGGCCGCATGACATCATCATCGAAGTTCGGCTTGGGCAGTTGCACCATCTGATGATTGGGTATTCTCCCGAGGTTGGAGTACAGGGGGAAGAATTGCGGGTTTTGGTCACCGGAAGAGATGCGAATGGTAATGAAGTTCCAATCGCCAGCGATGAGGTTATTTTGACCTCTTCCGCTGGCTCGGTACGCTACCATGAAGGAATTCACTTCATCGATTTGCAGGAAGAAGGTGTGCAACACCAAATTACTGCAGAATACGATGACCTCCCACCAGAAATCGTCTTCATCGATATCGAGGCAACGATTTTCGGTGGGTTATTAGGCTCGTCGGAGACTGTGATGATTGGCGGAATATCTATTCTTTCTCTGCTGTTATTGGCCGTGGCATTCGCGGTTTTTCGACTCGCCGGGAAACGGAGAAAGAGTGATGAGGAACTCATTGCCGAAATGAGCCCGTCTTCTAGTTCACTCCCTGTCGATATTCCAGAGGTGGTTGGTGAATCCGGGCAAGACGTGTCGGCATCATTGCCTGTGCCGATGCCCAATGGAGTCATTCCACCCCCAACACCGATGATTCCGGGTATGATACCAAGCCAAGGACACTCCGCCCAATCATTCATTCCCGGTTTGCCAATGCCCCCCAGTCCAGCATTTCCTCCGGGTCTGGCCATGCCGCCACAGACCCATTCTCAAGTCCAGCCGCATGTTGCACCTCTTACTCAGCCATCGGTAATCCCGGATGGGATTCTACTTGCAAAATCACCTCAGGTAAGTGACGAGATAATTTTCCAGCCAATCGCCGAGCAAGTAACTCCCGTAGATTTGGCATCTTCACTATCAACTCTAGCGCCGACGGTTGCAGATGAAGAACCGGTCGAAGTGACCACCGAGGAGACCGACTCTGTCCTAGACTCGGAGCCTGTAGTTGATGATGGAGAGGAGTCAGTTGAAGTCGATACTGTAGAAACTGCTGATATTACAAATAATGTGCTCAAGGATGTCGTCAAGGAGGTAGTTAAGCAAGTTGTTAGAGAGGTGGATAATGAACTTCCTGAACTGCCCGAGTTTCCCGACCCTTTCCCGGGACCACTACTGGAGGAAGACCACGGATGGGGCGAGGATGACCCATTCGGAGAGTGGGGGAGCGGGGTTGCAAATTCAGGGGCACTTGGACTTATAGACACCTTTAACGGCCCGATGAATCCATCCACTGGGACATTGCTGGTTCCTGAAACTTCCACTGAAAGAGGTCAGGCAGGGTGGTATCGGATGCCTGATGAGACCAGAGTACTTTGGCAACCCAAAGAAACGAAGGACAACGAAGGCCCAACATCGTAGTGATACTTAGTGGCCGTCGCGAAAATTCAGTAGGATTCGTCTTGGTTGGGAAAATCCTTTGCCCTGACGTCTTTGCAGAACTGCTTCAGGGCGCCTTCTATCTGCTCTTCAAGATTCAGGTAACGGCGCAGGAATCGCGGGCTGAAATCGGTGGTGATACCGAGCAAGTCGTGCAGTACCAATACCTGGCCATCACAATCACCACCGGCACCGATGCCAATGGTAGGAATCTCAACTGCTTCACTTACTCGCTTGGCGAGTTCTGCAGGGATCTTCTCAAGCACGATGGCGAAACACCCAGCTGCTTCGAGCAGTTTCGCATCTGAGATTAACTTCAGAGCTTCCTCATCATCCTTGGCGCGTACGGTATAGGTGCCGAATTTGTAAATCGACTGCGGCGTCAGGCCGAGATGTCCCATCACTGGAATACCTGCGGTCAAGATTCTCTCAATCGATTCAACAATCTCAGAACCACCTTCTAATTTGACTGCATGCCCCTCGGCTTCCTTCATTATGCGAATGGCAGAATCGAGGGCGGCACGCGAATTTCCTTGATAGGTGCCGAAAGGCATGTCGACGACAATCAGGGCTCTGTCTACTGCTTTTTGTACACATTGTGCATGGTATATCATGTGGTCGAGGGTTATCGGTACAGTGGTGTCGTGACCAGCCATAACATTGGCAGCAGAATCTCCGACGAGAATAATATCGACGCCAGAGCGGTCAACCAGTTTCGCCAGCGAGTAATCATAGGCGGTAAGCATGGTGATCTTCTCACCGGCACTCTTCATCTCCTGCAAGGTTTGCGTGGTAACCTTGTGCGCTTGAGTATGAACCGACATATCGCTCCCGACCACGGCGAGGGGCACAATGGGTTTCAACCTCTCGCCTAGATTACAGACCTGGCCAGACGTGAGAAAGGGTGCTGAAGGGATATGAAGAATTGAATCTCAACGCGGTTCAAGTTACTCTGGCAAGTGTGTGCCTTCCAGTGCTGTAATGAACTCTTCGATATCAATCATATCGTTACTTTCGGAATCAAAGAGTGCAAATAATGCCTTCAGATCATCGCGGGTGAAGGATATGTTGAGGTGGTTAAGTGCTGTGCGCAGTTGTTTTAGCGTCTCCTCACCAATCTCAGTTAAGCTAGGATCAACTTTAGGCTTGCGAATAATTGTGGTAAACATTAGCGGAGAAATAGTGACAGTGATTATCGCCACTAATATTATCGCAGAATTGGTTGACTCAGTGACGATTCCCCTCTCAAGAGCGATGAGTGAGGCGGCAATAATCAGTGATAGCCTAGCAGATAATAAGGAACCAGCGGCAAAGGTTTCTCTCCAACTGAATGCGAAGCGGAAGATGAGTATCGGAATGAATTTAACGGCTAAGGCAACAATGAGGAGGACTGGAACCAGTAACATTGCCTCTGATGACTTCATCAATTCCCCCAAGTTGAAACCAACACCGACAAGAACAAAGAAGATTGGGATGAAGAAAGAGAAACCAAAAGCCTCTAACTCTCGCTCAACTCTTCGGTCAGGCGAAGTGGTTAGTAGTGCAACGATTATTCCGGCGATGAAAGCACCGAGTATCATCTCCGAATTGAGAACTTCTGCTAAGACTAAAAATACCACCAATAGAACTAGGCTGGCTCGGAGTTTGATCTGTGCAGTTGCATGCGATAGTTCTTCTAGCAAATTATTGATGAGTGGCATTCGTCTTAATATCAATCCGGTTCGGTAGAGCAAAGCAAAGGCTAAGAAGAGAACGAAAACTAACATAATCTCAATGCTGAGGCTGCCATGGTCGTAATATGCGGCATAGATGGAAATAAGGAACATTGTGATGAAATCAGCTAGTAGTGCCGTTAACAAAATAGTCTGGCCGAAGTTAGTATTGGATAATTTCTTCTCCTTGAGTACCGGTAAGACGACGCCGAGAGAAGTGGTCGAGAGGATGAGCGCCATCATCATCCAACTGCCACTGATGAAACCGAACTTTAGCATCGCTAGAGAGAAAATAGCAGACATGATGAGGGTCAAGAGAAAAGAAATCGGCCCGATAATAATGGGGTTCTGGAGATGCCCGTCATCTTTCTTATTGAACGAATCACGGGCGATTTTTGTAATCATGTTGAAATCGATTTCCATGCCCGCGATGAACATTAGATATGCTAGTCCGAAATCCCGAAGGAAAAGTATGACCGCATTATCGAGATGAACCCAACCTAGGCCACTGGGGCCGAGTATAATCCCGGCAAGAATTTCACCCACGACAATGGGTAAAATGACTTTTTCCTTTCGTTTGATGATAATTGGAACAATGAAAGCGACCAGCATCACCAACATCAGGGGCTGGAAATCGAAAGTTTCTATTTCAACTGCGCTCATATTTAGGCATCCTCATTTTTCGCTGAGCAATGGCTATTAGGTAATGTTTTGCTTAGTATGAAGTTGTGAGCAATCGGTAGTGCCGGAGTCAAGAGAGAGCGATGACCTTCATTTCCACGGCAATAGGGGTGGGCAGCGCGGTAATCGCCAATGTGGTACGAGTAGCCCCGATGGCTGTGAAATACTCAGAGTAGACTTCGTTATAACCGGAAAAATCCCGCTCCATGTCGATAAGGAATACGGTGATATCCTGTGCCTTGTCGAGCGAAGAGCCAGCCGCTTCTAGAATGGTTTTGACATTCTCTATGCAGGCTCTAGTTTGCGCCTTGATATCGTATTCCTGGGATTGTCCCGAACCATTCTTGGTTGCCCCACCGGGAATTTCATCGCTTCCAGCCTGCCTTGGGCCCACTCCTGAGAGGTAGAGTAGGTCGCCGACCTTGCGGGCGTGGGGGTAGGCGCCGACCGGTTTTGGTGCTGAATCCGAGAAAATAAGTCCCGCGTCCTTACCTGCAACAATGCCCTCGGCAGATTCAGCCTCTCCACTGTCTTGGGAATCAGAGTTTTCCCCATCTTCGTCCTGTGCCTTGCCATCATTGTCGAGCACATCTCGGTCAC
>Ga0302119_10001028_pt1 | contig 12539 bp, 10 predicted proteins | sample AG5_Tmax_MG_FD_203114 | JGI IMG/M metagenome (GOLD analysis project Ga0302119, IMG submission 203114) | Marine microbial communities from Western Arctic Ocean, Canada - AG5_Tmax | ecosystem: Environmental > Aquatic > Marine > Oceanic | place: Canada: Western Arctic Ocean | collected 2017-10-01 | reverse complement strand
GCCAAACACCCGGGTGAATGCAAATGCCTTGGGAGCCATCAAAATAAAAAGCCACCCAACTGGCAGTTGCCATATCATCGCCAGGCTTTGCAAATGCCGCAACAAAGGGCTTGCCGTCTAGCGGGTAAAACAACTGTGCACCATCGGGATGGTAATTAGCGTGCCACATTAATAACTGATTTCTTTGCGATTTCGGATTGTCTCTTTTTACCTCATTAGGCTCCTTCGTCCAGCCCAAAAGATAGCTATCATTGACAGATTCATTCTCGCCGAGAAGCGTATCACCCTCCCACCAAAACTTGAAAATCCCATCTGTATGGCTGCCCTCATCGCCCGTACCAACATCAATACTACGCCAGCCCTGAGTTGGCCAAGTGACAATCTCAACCTGATGATTTGTATAATCGCTCACCAGTTCGCCAAAACCTTGCAACGATTCTGCGTTTGCAGTCACAAGAGGAATTTGAATTTGGGGCAGATTTGGCGCTACCACCGGATTCATATAGTCAAATGATTTCTTCTCTGTCGTCATTTTATTCGCCTTGAAGTGAGCCTTGGTTGATTGCAGTGCCGATAATGACTTCCATTATCTTCATGTTGGTGTTGGCGCTAACATCCTCAAAATAAATCGCACCAGGCCAAGGTGGAATTCGCACATCATAACCACTATCAGCAATCGCATTGGCGACCGTTTTTATTGAGCAAACGTATTCAGCTGAAAGGGCTGCGATCTCCTCTTTAGCTAAAGCGAGATCGGCAATCGAATTTCGATCAATTTGCGAAGCACCGATGCCGATAAATATTGGCACATTTCTTTCGATTGCCTTGTCGTGGTATAGGTGAAGCGGCATTCTGTCGTCGTGCAAACGCATGACATAGTCCGTGCAAACGTCTTGCTTTATGTCACACAACTCGGCAAAACTAAGATCGGTAGAATGATCTTTTTGAGGGGCAGACCGCCTTCTAGAAGATCGAGTAGCCTTCACCGCTTGAGTCACATAATCACCACGATAATTGGCGTCGTAAACTCGAGCGCCCCATTCATTCTCATCTTTTAATCGATGAATCGATCGTATCGCCATATCTCTGCATTTTTCAGGCCCGATAAAAAACGGCGAGCCCGATGCGTCTGAAAGCTCCAGCCAGCCATTAGGAAATTTTCCAAAAAAATGATCCGCCCAAGGCTTGAGAACCACATCAACTAAATGATCCAAGAGCTCGTTAACATGTTCTGGTTCGTCACTCAAAGCGGTCACTAATTCCGCCTGCCCATAAATATCAGCCGCCAAACTGTAAGGCGCCGTTAGATGTAACACCGGCTCTAAACCGGTTAATTCTTGATAGCATTCGAGTATGTCATCAAATAATTTTGGTATTTCACCATCCATTGCAGGCGTGCATAGGTCTTGCCAATTGTCGCGATCAATCAAGGGAAGGCCAGGATCCGTTCCCGGAGGAGCGCCGTCCGGATACATCATCACCGCTCCAAGTGCTTCAGCAGTAAAGGCATAAACAGGCCACTCTATATATAATTTTGGCAGACCGAGTAGTTTTCGAATCATCAGTGAAACACGCACATAGCGCTTAGCATCACCTTTATAAGCTTCAGCAGAATTAAGGCCATAAAGCTTACTCAACACACCCAATACAAACAAGTTTATTGAAGCAGAGGCCTGCACACCATGTTTGGGTTTATTATTAACAAAAGCGGCGTCGTAATCGCCAGCAATAGTGCCGTCAAAAATTTCTTTTAAGCGCTCCTCAGCCTCAATGTCGCCCTCTTGCCAGCGACCAAAAAGACGGCAGCCAGCGGGGAAGTTTAATTCTTCAATCATAGAATTATTAATAAGCTGTTAATGTTCGACCAAAAACTCAACCAAGTGTCTATAGTAATAAAATGGCGGATGTTCACGATGAGGATCTTTGCCTTCTTCATCCCAGTATCGCAAAGCTACGCACTGATCTAAATAGTCATTCTTCTCAAATTCAACCACCTCTTCTGCGCTCATGGGCCCGCCTTGTAGATTTAGCGTGTGCACAGAGGCTGGCGAGAGGCGTTTAAAGTAGTCATCCCTAACTGCGCATAAATAACGCTTGGCAGCAACGTGCTGACGAACAGGCTCAACAACAGAACGTGGAAAGTAATCCTCAAGGAAGTTGGCGCCTGCTTCTTCGTGATAATTGTCTTTACCTTTGGCTAAAGCACTTTCAGGAATTTCATTTTTGTAATGACCAATGTCGTGCAATAAAGCGGCAACAATTTGGGCGTCATCGGCTCCGGCTTTCTCAGCGCATTGAGCCACTTGCAACATGTGTTGCGCCATCGTCACTTGTTCACCTAAGTACGACTCTGCGCCGCGACGATTAAAAACGTCTTCAATGTGATCAACGATATTTTCAGCGGTAACTTCTTCCACTCTGCTTCCACCTCTTTCCAGCACATTTAAGAGACTGTATAGACCGTCTAAATCGGTATAGGCGCCTTGTAAATGACGCCTTCCTCTTTTAGAAAAAGCCGTCCTCGCGTGCATGACACGGGTGTTATCAAAAAGCATTAAATCACCGGGAGAAAGTTTAAAGGAAACCTTTAACTCCGACCGTTCTATAATTTCACCCCAATGACGATAAGCTTTATAAAAAGCGCGAATTTTATCGGCAGGTAGCTTGATTGTATCAATTGAGCGATTGTTGTATCGAGCTTTAACCACCTCGCCCTTATCATTCAGTTCGATCATTGCCACACGGGAGCGTAAGTCAGCATCGCCATCAGAAAAGCGATAATTAATCCAAGTACTGGTTAGTGTATCAAAATCCTCTTGACTCTCTTCTCGCAGGACTCTCGCTGCTTTAAAGCCATCAACAAGAACTGAATCGCCACCCTCTGTCGAGTTTTCAAGGCAATGCAAGAGTTGCACCGTTGGTACAGGATCGCGATAGGGGTTGTCGGTATGAGAGCCGAGCCCCATATTGGTATAGGCCAAATTATTAGGGTTGACCTCGGTGCGCACTTCAAATATGGAGCCATAATTGGTTTCGCGGGTGTAACCAATCTCGCCAATCACATCCAACACTTGTCCCTGTACACGGGGTACATTTTCAAGAATGCAAAAACCTAGATCTCGAACAAAGCGCAGAGCATTTAATTTGCCCTGGTTGTTTTGACACATATGCTCGTAATTAATTCGCGGCAAACCCTCCATCCAACTGTCGGCTTGCCACAACTGTTTGTATTCTGCACTTCTGTCGTCAAATTGTTTATTGAGGTTGTAGCAATTCTCTCTCAGCCAATGCTGAGTGAAAACAGATAGATGATTTTCTGGTTGAAAGCGAACACAAACATTACCAACTTCGTCAAGTTGCGCCTGTTCGATAAAAGTGTCTTCGGGAATATTGATAACACTTAGCAAGCGCTGCCCATTATCGGCATTACGAGATGCTGGCATTTGGCAATGATCGCGTAACCAGTGGCTATACAAGCGGCTTTGCTTACCGTCTTGCCAATCAATCACTAACTCATCGTCAACGATCGATAAGTTTTTCACCAGCTCTACTTCTTGTGACATTGGGCCCCGCTTACTTCACGATGTTTGGGCTAAGTATACATAAAGCAATAAATTGCTTATTTTTTTTGTACGCATTAATTTCACTGAGCGTAAAAATTGAATCCAACTCATTCTACTTAGAAGTTGAAATTAATTCACGAACTCAATGGGCGGGTGTTGCAATGCAGAAATAGATATTAAAATACTGATTAACGCAGTTAATAGACCTTAAAAGGCGGGGTTTTCTTGATTAATGTCAGTGTGAAGTTTTTGTCTGTTGAGTGTCTTGCATTGCGCTTTGATACCAAGCCAGTGCTTTATGAAGCTGAGACTCATCAACATTAAGGTGTTTACAAAACACGCTTTCTTTGTTGTTTTTTGATTTCGTTTTTACTGTTTGATTATGCATTAAGTTCATACCTCGGTAATTTAGAGTTAAGACAAAATAAGCGCGTCAATTTTCATCGCCTTGACAACGTAGCGCATGGTTGTAAGCTTATTGGCACTGCCAAATGGCCATGCACTGACTAACTTTAATTCGTCAACATCCTCATAGATGTCAATGGTGCTATTTTTTAAATCAATAATGTCCATATGAGTGATGCTGTAGCAAAACTCCCCACCCATTGGGTCGCTCAATACAACTTGATCATTAAGTGTTAGGTTTTGTAGAAAATTAAAATTCTCATCGGCACTAATAACTACCGTGCCAGAATCTGAGGGCAAGTAACCTGCAGATGACCTTCCCAAGCCAAAAACAAGCGTATCGTCACTATCTCCTTCTAGAACAACGAAATTTTGGTTGTACCTAGGTAGAGATAGATCCAATACAGGAGAAACGTTCGCACTAGACCAGTGCATTTCATTTGTTTGTGTATTCATTTAGAAAGCCATTTTAGATTTGATAAATAAGCTTCTGCTGGTGGAAGGAGGACCACCAGCTTCAGCCGCTACCTCTAACGCCACAAGGAGAGAGTGGCAAGAGTGTTTCGAGGTTCTTTAAAATACTCGCTTAAGCTCTGTAAGCACACCTTGGTGCTGTCAAACAGCGCTTCAATAGTATTGTTTTTAGCTTCTAGGACATTAGCTCGCATTGATATTGTGATAACATTACTCATGGGATTGAGCTTTGTTTCCGTACTACTAGCGTTTGTAAACAAAAGGAGAGTTTGTCGCATTCCGTCCTAACTTTCTAAAAACAATGACCCCAGTTTAGGGCGTTAACATAAATGTCAAATGTTTTATAAATGAAGTTTTGGTGAAGATTGAGTGAAGATGGTTTTGTTTGACGCTTTTTTAACTACAATAATGCCTTTCTAACAAAATTTATTCCTATGCAACACATTCTTATAGTTGAAGACGACAGAACCATTGCTGAAAGCATCGCTTTTATTCTTGAAAAAGACTCCTTTAGCTGTCAATGGTTTGACAACGGTCATGGCGCTCTTGATTACCTTGAAAACAACGACGTTGATTTAATGCTGCTTGATGTTGGCCTGCCGGATATTAGTGGATTCGACGTTTTGCGAAAGGTTCGTGCTAAATCTGAAATGCCTGTAGTGATTATTTCGGCTAGAGATGACGAAGCTGATCAAGTACTTGGTCTAGAAGGATTGGGCGCTAACGGCTATGTTACCAAACCCCTAAGCCCTAGATTGGTGGTGGCGCATGTACGCGCACAACTCAGACACCTAAGATCCGAGCCCAAACCCCAGCAATCCAAATTCAGTATCAATGAAGCTATGCAAAAGGTGTTGTTTGCTGACCAAGAGATAGTATTGACCCCCGCAGAGTTTAAGATCTTTTCCCATCTGGTTAAACACCCCAATCGTGTACATTCACGAGAATACTTGTTAAGCATTATTTGGGACAGACCGCATGGCTCTGACGTTAAAACCATCAATACTCATATAAAGTCGATACGTAAACGTTTGCACGAAATAGATGACAAGAACGAATACATTGAAACACACAGGGGTATTGGCTACAGTCTTATTGAAACCCCTGTAGGACTTGCTCCTTGAATTTAACTATTGTTTGCAATGAAATTCCTTAAGCTTAATCTCGGCTCCAAACTTTTTATTCTCTACTTCTTAATTAGCAGCTCGATTGTTTGGCTTATTGCCAATCGCACCAGTGAAGAGTCCGCCGAAGATATTATGATTGACGCCTCAAGCCTGTTGAGTCAAATTGCCTCCCATAATATCAGCGCGGGTGAAGGTATTATTGATATACAAGCTTTTGAAGACATTACCTCTGGCTATTTAAAGCCACAAAACTCAGAGCAGAGTACCAAAACCACGCAATCCAATAATTTAGAAATTTACCTAACAAACAACACCGGCAAAGTTATTTACGACTCTCGAGGCTTGATACTAGGTCGAAACATGAGCAATAATGACGAGGTGATAAGCGCCCTTCAAGGTGAGCACGGTATTCGCAAAACACTCTACGACCCCAATAATGAAAATCCATCATTTGGGACAAAGGCGCTTTATGTCTCAAGCCCTATTTACGATCAAGACAAAAAAATCATAGGTACGCTTGTTGCCGTTAAGCCGATTTATTTTGGAAAAGGTGGCTCTCGCATCTATGAATATGCGTTTTATATATTCTTTATTTCGTTAATTATTGGCGGTGTTGCTAGCTACATTGTTTCTCGTGATGCCAAGCTGTTAGTGAAATACACTTCCCGACTTTCCATGGGAGAAGAAGCAAGCGCACCAAGTATTCACAATGAAGAGTTTGTTAGACTATTAGAAGCCATTGAGAAACTTAGGAGTGAGCTAGAACTCAAAGACAATGTTGAGGAATACATAGACACACTCGCACATGAATTACGCACCCCAATCACCGGCGTGAGGGCAACTGCAGAAAACCTACTGCTGCCAATGGATGAAAAACAACGAGTGCATTTTATCCAAAACATTCTCGATTCTAATAAGCATATGGATAAATTGGTAACTCGCTTGTTGGAGCTTTCACGAATAGAGCGCAGAGAGGTGTTAAAAAACATTACCACGCTCAATATTCAAACTGTTGTCAGTAACGTACTTAAAGCACCAATTCGGGTTAAAACCATTGCCAGCAAAGAATTAAAGATTGAATTTGACATTGAGGATAACGGTCAAATTCAAGCTGAAAAACTCCTCTTAGAGCAAGCCATTGGCAACATTATTAACAACGCTATAGACTTTAGCCCTAAAGGCGGCACGATTACTATTAAAGCCAGTGAAACCAATACGGCTGTCACAATCATGGTTTTAGACGAGGGCCCAGGGATGCCAGATCATGTTTTAAGAAAGCTCTTTACTCGCTTCTTTTCAGTTTCCAGGCCTGATACTGGAAAACGGGGTAACGGCCTAGGCTTGAGATTTGTAAGGAAAATTATGCAGCTCCACGGCGGCGAAATAACACTGCAAAACCGTTTTTTACAAGAAGGCGCCGAAGCCAAATTACGATTCCCATTTGACTACTAGCATACAACAAAGTGTTACTCATAAGCACATTTTATGACTATGGTGAATACTATCGATTTTTTAAATAAACAAGCTTAATAAAATCGTTTTTGAAGCGGCAGACAAATGGTATTATTCGCGGGTTTTATAACAAGTAACCCCACTACACATGAAAGTAATTATCCCAATAAAACGCGTACTTGATCCTTACACTCAGGCGCGGGTTGATAAGCAAACCCAAATGGTTGATTTAACCAACGCCAAAATGGCAATGAATCCGTTTTGCGAAATTGCCGTCGAAGAGGCTTTAAAACTTAAAGAAAGCGGTGCGGCTAGCGAGACAATCGTAGTCAGTGTCGGCACCGATAAAACAGTCGACACCCTAAGAACGGCTTTAGCAATGGGCGTTGATCGAGCTATTTTTATCAAAACAGAAGGCGATATTGACTTGCAACCACTTCACCTTGGAAAGATCCTAGCATCAATCATCAAGCGTGAGGAAGTTGGTCTTGTAATCATGGGCAAGCAAGCTGTTGACAATGACAACAACCAAACAGGTCAAATCATCTCAGGCTTACTGGACTATTCACTTGGTACATTTATTTCTAAATTTGGTCTAAGCGATGACGCTCAGAGCGTTGAAGTTAGCCGCGAAATCGATTCTGGCATTGAAGTTAGAAAACTAAATTTACCTGCAATCGTTACCGTTGATCTGCGCCTTAACGAGCCAAGATACGCATCGTTGCCTAATATTATGAAAGCAAGATCTAAGCCTCTTGAAACGATTGAGCTGTCGAGTCTTGACATCGATGTAACGCCGCGCGTTAAAGTGATCAGTGTTGTAGAATCTGGTACCAAAGATAGGGCAGCAAAACAAGTTTCATCGGCAAAAGAATTGCTTGAAGAGTTAACTCAAATGGGGGTACTGTAATGTCAGCCTTGGTATTAATCGAATTGCACGGCGCTGAAATCAGCGCCAACTCTCGTGCTGCAGTAACAGCGGCAACCCAATTGTCAGACGTCGTTGATGCACTTGTATTAACAAACGATGCTGCAAATGCCTCGGCTGTCGCTGCAATAAGCGGTATCAATACAGTTAAAGTGATTGCTGATGCAGCATTGGAACACGTTTCCGCCGGCATTGCTAGCAAACTCATTGCAGACTTAATGAGCAACTATCAATACCTTGTTGCAGGCTCCGCCACATACAGTAAAAATATCATACCCGTGGTAGGCGCCCTTCTAGACGTCCAACCCATCTCCGATGTTTGCGAAGTAAAGTCAGCAAACACCTTTACTCGACCTCTATACGCGGGCAATATTATGGCTACTGTTGAAAGCAGTGACGAAAAAATCTTGTTGACGGTTAGAGCAACATCGTTCGATCACGCTGAAGATGGCGGCTCTGCAGCTATTGAAGAATTATCAGTTGACGTCCCTGAATCAAACTCAACGTTTATATCGCTTCAAGAATCTCAATCTGAACGCCCTGAGTTAACCACTGCTGATCGCATTGTTTCGGGTGGCAGAGGACTGGGCTCGAAAGAGAATTTTGCCTTAATTGAGCAACTGGCAGACAAGCTTGATGCGGCGGTTGGCGCCTCTAGAGCGGCTGTTGATGCCGGTTTTATCTCTAATGATTATCAAGTGGGTCAAACGGGTAAAGTGGTTGCACCTAAACTGTACATGGCGGTTGGCATCTCGGGCGCCATTCAACATTTGGCGGGCATGAAAGACTCCCAAGTCATTGTGGTCATCAACAACGATGGTGACGCGCCGATGGCAAGAATGGCCGATTTAGTTTGGAACACAGACTTATTTGGTGCCGTTCAAGAGCTAATCGACAACGCTTAATTAGAAATTAATAAACTTTAATCAATATTTGGGGCTGATTTAATGGAAAGAGAGTCAATTGAATACGATGTTGTTGTTGTTGGTGGCGGCCCTGCGGGTCTTTCCTCAGCGTGTAAGTTAAAGCAACTCAACCCCAGCCTTTCTGTTTGTTTGTTAGAGAAAGGCTCGGAAATTGGCTCACACATCATCTCTGGTGCTGTCTTTGAACCAAAAGCGCTATTCGATCTTTTTCCAGAAGCTGCCAAAGACTGCCCAACACTTAATAACGCCGTTAAAGGCGATGATGTTTACTTTCTCAGAACTGACAGCAAAAAAATCAAAGTCCCTTCATGGCTAACCCCTAAAGGACTTCACAATCACGGCAACTACATCATCTCTTTGGGTGAGTTGTGTCAGTGGCTAGGTGAAAAAGCAATGGATCTTGGGGTTGATATTTTTCCAGGATTCCCCGCTGAAAATTACTTGAGTGATGAAAGCGGGCGTATTTGTGGTATTGCCACTGCAGACATGGGCATCGACAAAGAAGGCAACCAAAAAGGCACTTGGGCGCCGGGTATGAATATCTTGGCCAAACAAACCATTTTCGCCGAAGGCGCTCGTGGACACATCGGCAAGCAACTGATTAAAGATTTAAATCTTGATGCGGGTAAATCACCACAACATTTTGCCATTGGTTTTAAAGAAATTTGGGAGGTTGAAAATGACAAACACTCCGAAGGTGATGTCCTTCACACTATTGGCTGGCCTTTAACCCAAGGTGCATCGGGTGGTGGTTATCTCTACCACTTTGATAAAAACCGTATAGCAGTGGGTTTGATCGTTGACCTGAACTACGACAACCCTTACCAAAACCCGTTTAAAGAATTTCAGCAATACAAGTTGCACCCAGTTGTTAAACAATACCTAGAGGGTGGCAAGCGCATCTCTTATGGCGCTCGCGCGATAAGTAAAGGCGGTTTGCATTCATTGGTAAAAATGGATTTTGACGGCGGCATGATTATCGGTTGTAACGCTGGCACGCTTAACCCTGGTAAAATTAAAGGCAGTCACTGCGCCTTACAGTCGGGCATGTTAGCCGCTGAATACGTCAACAAAGTTCTAAACGAAGAAGTGTGTGATTTTGACGATATTTTCAAATCAAGCGCGCTCTACAAAGAGCTTTATCAGTCAAGAAACTTTAGCTCTTCTCTACATAAGTTTGGCCTGTATGTTGGCTCGGCTTACAACTTCATCGAGTCCAATATTTTCCGCAATAAACTACCAATTAACATCAAAGACGAGAAGAAAGATTCAGACGTCTTAAAACTAAGCGGTAATGTTAAGGTCAAGAACTACCCTGCACCTGATAATGAATTTACTTTTGACATTACTTCGTCATTATTCTTATCCGGTACAAATCATGAAGAGGATCAACCTATTCATTTAAAACTGAGCGACGTCGGCATTCCGTTGGGTGAGAATTTGAGTAAATACGATGAACCAGCGCAAAGATTCTGCCCTGCAGGTGTTTATGAGATTATTGAGAAAGAAGGTCAAGACTGCTTTCAGATCAACGCTCAGAACTGCCTACACTGTAAAACATGTGACATTAAAGATCCAGCACAAAATATCACTTGGACACCACCTGAAGGTGGTGGTGGACCAAACTACATTAGTATGTAGAAATACTTACGAGCACTGATTAGCGGTCACGACTATGGTGTTGACAATTTCATCAACACTACAACCTCTGGATAAATCATTCACCGGCTTGGCAAGGCCTTGCAAAATTGGGCCAACCGCCTCAGCGCCAGAAAAGCGCTGTACCAGCTTATAACCAATATTACCAGCATCTAAAGTTGGAAAAATCAGCACGTTAGCGGGTGCGACAAATGATGTTTGCGGACACTTAAGGTTAAGTACAGTGCTATCAAGTGCGGCGTCCAACTGGACATTGCCAACGATTTCAGCATCGAGTGCCCTCTCGCGGCAAATAGTCGTTGCCAGTTCAACTTTTTTGACCTGCTCATACTGTACGCCTCGACTGGTGGAAAACGACAACATAGCAACCTTGGGTGTCATCCCTAAAAGTTCGTTTGCAGATTGTATGGTGCTTGTGGCAATTTCAGCTAACTCTTCGGCGCTCGGATCAACATTCATTGCACAATCGGAAAACAACATCTCCTTGCCATACTTTTGGTGGTGCTCATCAAACACCATTAGAAAGAAACTGGACACCAGCTTGGCGCCCTCTGCAACGCCAATAATTCGCAGTGCATTGCTGAGTACTTGCTGGCTTGGAGTGATAGCGCCAGTGACAACACCATCAACATTATTCACTTCCAACGCCAACATCGCAAAAACGCAATCTTGTTGAATAAGCTCCCTGGCTTCATCAAAATTTAACCCAGTATGTTTTCTTTTTTGATGCAACAATTCAGCGTATTGAGTCTGTAAATTTTCATCTTTCGGGTCCAAGAAATCGATGCCAAGATCGCCACTTTTATCGAACTCCTTAACGGATCGAAATAGCGCTTTTTTATCGCCAAGAAGTACTACTTTTGCGACACCCTGCTTAGCGGCAGAAACAGCTGCCTCTATGACGCGAACATCGCTTGATTCTGGTAAGAGTATCCTCGGACACTTTACTTGTGCGCGACGCTTTAAATCATCCAGTAATGTCATGCTCAGCCAAAAAAAAAGTTAATTCAGTTTACATGAAAAAAGCAGGACTTTTTACAGCCCTGCATTAGTTGATAGTCATCACACTATCTTTTGGAGAAGAAGTCAGAAACGTAATCTTTACCGATGCAACTTATTCACGCCGTATTCCTTGTACTTTTCTAAATAACGTACCGGCTTGCTAAGCGCGTCCTTTCTGAACGGGTCGCCCAACTCGCGCGTGCACATGATCTCAATGATAGTTGTCTTGCCTTCATTCATCTGCATGTCAATGGCTTTTTTAAGTGCCGGACCCACTTCTTCAAGTTTATCAACGCGGATACCCTTTGCACCCATCGATTGTGCAATACTAACAAAATCTTGATCGGTCAGTTCAGCTGCAACAAAACGTCTGTCGTAGAAATCCACCTGGTTCTTCTTTTCCGCACCCCAGTGGCAATTATGGAAGACCACTGCTGTGACAGGGATGTCGTGGCGCACACAAGTCATCGTTTCCACCATGCTCATTGCCCAAGCACCATCACCAGCGTAAGAGACCGCTGGGCGGTGAGGGGCTGCTGCTTTGGCGCCAATAATGGTTGGCAGTGCATAACCACAGTTACCAAAACTCATTGGTGCAAAGAAGCTACGAGGTCTCTCGAAACGAAGATAACTGTTGGCTACCGAGTTGATATTGCCAATATCGGTTGAAACCATAACATCTTCAGGCATCGCTTTTTCAAGCTCACGAAGTACTTGTCTAGGATGGAGCCAGCCTTCTTCTAGATCTTCGATCATATCCATGCTGTACGGGTCGGTTTCATGGATCCACGCGTCCAGCTCTTCTTCCCAGGCTATTTTTTCCTGCGCAATCCTAGCAGCCCTTTCAGCTTTTGAAGCGTCACAAACCAGATCGACTGTTGAGAATTTTTCAGTAAGCGCTTGTGCAACTGCTTTAGCGTCACCACAAATACCAACCGTAATTGGCTTAACAAGACCAAGCATCTTATGATCGGCGTCAATTTGTACGATTTTGGCGTCTTTT
>Ga0302119_10001027_pt1 | contig 12547 bp, 8 predicted proteins | sample AG5_Tmax_MG_FD_203114 | JGI IMG/M metagenome (GOLD analysis project Ga0302119, IMG submission 203114) | Marine microbial communities from Western Arctic Ocean, Canada - AG5_Tmax | ecosystem: Environmental > Aquatic > Marine > Oceanic | place: Canada: Western Arctic Ocean | collected 2017-10-01 | reverse complement strand
GGGGAAAGCAGAACAATATCAGTGGAAACACCATCTCCATCAAAGTCGGCCAAGCGCACAATAGACTCTCGTTGTTCTTGAAGACTATCCTTGCCTTTTTTGATTTCATCCTGGATACGGCCGGACTCAAGTACCACTTTTCTTTCTTTGTAGAGTCGGCGCTGAAACTTCCCATCCCCCTTCCCTTTGAAAACCATAAACCGAAATTCGATTTTCAATCCGGTCAAAGCCGCTTTAATTAAATGACCGACGCCCACATCCTCCACACTCATTAATATCAAATCTAAGTGCTCATCCTCATCAATATGAGATGTCGTCAGATAGAATGGATTTCCGGCCAACTTCAGAGGGGGCATCTTCAAGTCAAGGTTAATGCCCTCTTCGTCACCAAGGAAAACACGCACTTTCCCTCCACCTAAAATCAACAAGTCGGTGGCACCATCATGATTTATGTCAGCCCACTCATCCACGACGACGTACTTTAATAATTTCGCCAAATTACCGAAGTCCAACTCATCGCTTTGAAACTTAGGGCGAAATTCATCCAAGACAACCTCTGTGGATGGCAAAGAAGGAAAACCGTCGGCCTGCGCAATGTACTGTCTGACTGTGCCTTGTGAATGAAGGAGTAAATCCAATCGGTCATCACCCGTCACGTCTTGCGTACGCGGATAAGGTAAAGAATAACTCCGCTTGTACTCTGCCAGCATGCCGCCCCCAGCCATTTCCATCGTACGCAGTTCTAATTGTGCCAAACCACGGAGCAATGGCCCTTTTGTAACTCCGTCTGCACCGCCTTGCCAGATACGCACCTGATCGCCGACGGGAATCAAAAAGTCTAAATACCCATCGCCGTCTAAATCCAAGATGAAGTCGGCTGGATGTAATCCGAGAGGTGGTGTGCCTGCAAGATTTTCTAAAAGTGGCTCGCTCAACACCAATGTATTCTCCTTGCGAATCACCTGAAAGAGGGTTTTCCCATCCTCTAAGATCAGAAGTTCTTCGACTCCATTTTGATTCCAATCCACCACGGCCCAAAGTGTCGCCGTTCCTGGAATGCGCAAGGGTTCACATTCTTTTGCGCGTAGAAGGACGATGAGACCCTCGTGCACCTGGACCGAATCGACTTTTTGATTTTCGTCCAAGTCATTTTCTTCTAGGTCCATTAACTTGAATTGCCATCCTTGATAAAACTTCTTCCAAGCCTGCACTTGTTGGATGGAAAAAGGAACGCGCCAAAGACTACCAAGGACTTCCTCTTCTTTTGCGCGTAGAAGGACGATGAGACCCTCGTGCACCTGGACCAAATCGCCTTTTTGGTCCCCGTCCAAGTCCACCACTGCAAGATGCTTAGGCACCCCTGGAATCTGAACAGACTCCTGCAAGAAAGAAGCCAAAAGAAACGTGAGGAGTATCATCGGCGAAAGGTTAAAAATATTTCCCAACTATCAAGGCGACGCACAAGGATATCACCGACGCCGTCGGCATTTAAATCCTTAACTTCGACGACGGAGCCCAAAACATCCACCGGGAGCTCCAAGCTTTTCTTTCCGAGTGAAAGTGTCTCAGACTTTTCGAACGGAAGAACTTCTATCGTGCCTTTCCCGGAGCTTCGAAGTAAATCAAACATGCCATCCCCGTCTAAATCTAATGATATGGCGGGCGCCAAACTAAACGTTTTTAAATCAGATAAAGGGTAATCCACAGACAAAGGGATGTGAGCTCGTTTCGAAAACCCACCTTCTTGATCGGCCAAGTAAACCAAAAAATCAAATGTGATGTGCGGCTCACTCAAAGAAAGGAGACCGGAACTTCCCCAAGAGGCAAGGCCGACATCCTTTCGACCGTCTCCATTTAAATCTTCGAAATAAGGGACGACCAAGGTCCCTTCTACTTTCCGAAAGAAATCCGGCGCTGCATCGGGGGCGCGTTGTGCGGCATCAAAGTAAAGCCGGATCTGCCAATCTGAGGTCAGCTGTAAGCCTTTGCTCACGCGCATCACCAAGAGGTCTGCGGCCGGGCCACCTCCAGCCTGCACCCACTCTAAATGTTTTTCTCGTCGCCCTGATTCTGGAGGAATATTTCGAACCTGCTGCGCCTCTGCCGTAACCTCAGCGTTCTTCGAGAAAAAATGCTGGTGCAAAGAACGATCACGATACCAACTTATATCCAGCAAACGATCTCCATTCAAATCCACAAAGCTAGGGATGGGCAAGAGTTGCTCCGAATATAAAACTGGAGGTCGGTCCACGACACCTAACTCTACATTCGGTATAAACAAATCGGACAAGTCTTGGCTTTCCAGTTTTGCCGTGACTCCCTCCGAAAGAACGGCCGAAGCCACTGGAGGGCGGGCGTCAGTCAAGGGAATAGGGATTTCCCCAACGAGCGTGCCATCTCCGCGAAGAATGAGAAAACCCTCACGCGTAGGCAGGAGGATTTCATCCAAACCATCCCTATCCATATCTGCGACCTCTCTCCACAGTGGGGCGAAGTCAGAAGAGGGAACGTCCAGTAACATTTCTGCTTCATGAATTTTTTTCGGCCGCTTTCCTGTAAAAGGCTGCAGGTAAACCGCATTTCGCGTGGTGTAAATGAGATCTGCGCCGGGGAAGTCCACCGCGTCAGAGAAATTGCCAACAGCCCATGCCACTACCGCGGGCGACAGGCGGAAATTCACCGTTGGGTCCGCGGGAAAGCCACCCTGCTTCCCCTGTTGATAACATTGAATAAAACGGTGGCCGCCTTCTTTCACAGCCAACCACAAATCCGTACTTCCATTTGCATTGGAGTCAAACCAAGCAGATTCCATAATCTCTCCCGCCGGGTCAATGACATAGCGGTCATGACCAATCTCTTGCGGCAACAATAAAAAAAATGCAGAAAGAAGCATTAGTTTCCGCTGACCTCTTCGAGACGCGCCTCCCCGGTCTCCCACTGAAAGAACGTCAAGAAAGACCATCGAGTGACACTTCCAACCTGATCCATTCGAAAAAGGGACGCTAGAAAAAAGTTGCCGACTACAAAACTTTCTCTCCCCTCGACACGATCCCAAGACCACTGAAAAAGAGGCCACAAAGCAAGGCGTGTCAATTCACGCGCGGGTGCCCAAGCATGAATCGTTACTGTCCACTCCTCTCCTTCGGAAGAGCTCATCCTAAAAGTAGCTTCGGCGCCAGGTGTAAGCTCCTTTTGAATTCTCCGCACTAATTCCTTGGCCGACCCGGGGTCTTTTCCTTGAAAAGATAAAATACGATCCCCCAATATGACGTCCGCGTCATGAAAGGGGCTGTCTGGTGCTAGGTAGGCTACGCGGGGATAAGCACCGCGCCCGGTGCTGTCTTCAAACGCCACACGTAATAATGAGCGGTCCATGAAGTATTTTGTCTGTGGACGGGAACCGCCACGAACCTGTACGACCACATCGGCATGCATGACCTCAGAGCCTCTTTGGATTTCAAGAGGTATGGCTCTGACGGAATCAATACGTGCAAGTAGAGCCTGTAGACGTGTTGGGTCATCGACCGGAGTTCCATCAAAGGTTAATAAAATATCGCCCGGCAATACACCGGGCGCAGCAGCCGGCCCCATGGGAGCAACCGATTCGATGCGTACCCCCGGTTGATAATCCAAGGATTCCAAGCTCTGAGAATCGTTATAGGTCACTTCAATCCCAATCCAGCCATGCTTTGACGGCTCAATCACCACGGATTCAAGCGCTACAAAGCCTTCTGGCAATGGCAAGGGGTCTTGATGCATGGCGCAAGAAAGCGTCATGCCCAGCAACAAGCAGGGAAATAACCGGGACATGGAAGAATTAAAGAGGGCGTCGGCGGAAGGTGAGCAAGGCCAACAATGCAAAACAAAGAATAGCAGGCCATGAGGCAATCCAGCCAATTTCTACGATAGCGTCAAAATCTGCTGGGTAGGCCTGGGCGATTGCCGAAGCAAATCCAGCCGCTTCTGCCAAGAAAGAATCTTCTCCAAAACCGGCCAAAGTATCTGCAAAAAACCAAGGGGCGATAGAGCCCAAAGTGTCGTGAAAAATCCCAGGAAGTAAAATAAGTCCGAAGCAAACGCCCGCGGCAACCACGCCTCGGCGAAGTGCGGCCGAGAGAAGCGTGGCCAAAGTGGCAAGGGCAAGCATAGGCGGTAAAGCGTGCCAGAATGCCGCATAAATTGGCCCGGTGACTTCGGACTCTTCCAGGTACAGATCTCCCCCTTCCATGATGTCTCCTGCCTCAAAAAGTAGCGAGGCCGTCAGCCAGGCTGCACCCAGTGCAACCAGCCAAAATAGAATAGCCACACAAAGACTCGAGAGAATACGGGAAGTCATGAATGCCGAACGAGAAATGCGTCGGCTGAATGGGTCTCGGGCGGCCCCACTGTCCACTTCTCTGGGTAAAGCACCGGCAACCAAGCCGAGCAAAAGGAGTTCTGCAAAGAACAAAGCCGTACGCGCACCGTGTGCCAATTGTGGCCAGAAGTTCCAAGTAGCGTGGTCTTCGGGGCCTCCATTTCCAGCGCTCTCGCCGAGGCGGAAAAGTAAAAGTGCAACCCCGATGCGAAGAATCGCTGCGAAGGCCACCAACAAGATTCCAATGCGGAACCCTTTTCGTTGGCGCAAGAGATAGAGCTCTGCAGAGAAAGAACGCCAAAGACCTGTCATGCCTGCACTGCCTTTGCGACTGCTCGTTGAAAAACATCCACCAAATTTGCGCGATCTCGCGTGAAGTCGGAAAGGCCGACATCCGCCTGCACCAGGGTGTGGATCAATGGATTTGCTTGGAACGTAGAATCCACTTGTGCACGTAAGACTGACCCTTTTTGGCGTTGCACATCACGCACTCCGGTTGTGGTTTCCAGAAGAGCTTCGGCGCCGTCAAGGTCCTTACACTCGAGGCGCAGGCCGTCACCTGCTTCTTGAAGAAGAGAATCCACGCGACCCTCCAAAACCGTCACCCCTTGTTCAATCATGCCGACGCGGTCACAAACATGTTGGACCTCGCGCAGATGATGACTGGAGAGCAAAACCGTCACGCCTTCTTCATCTGCGAGGCGTCGGAATAGGGCAAGGAGAACCTCCACGCCTTCAGGGTCTAACCCAGAAAGTGGTTCGTCCAAAAGCAATAAACTGGGGCGACCAAGAAGTGCGCGCGCCACCGCAGCACGACGAGATTGACCGTGAGATAACTTATCTCCCGCATTGTCCGCCCGATGAGAAAGACCGACAAGCGCCAAAGCTTCGTCCACACCACGTCCCTCACGCAAGCCACTCCGGATCCTGGCTAACTCTAGATTTTGACGCACCGTCAGGGTGTCATCCATTCCTGGTGGGTCTAAAGCGACACCAAGCTGCTGGGAAACATGATGAAGTTCTTGGGCGGGTACACCAAAAATTTCTGCGCTGCCGCTATGAAAAGGTTGAAAACCTAAGGCGCAACGCAACGTGGTGGTTTTTCCGGCACCATTTCGGCCCAACAAGCCGTAAACCTGCCCCTGCTCCACTTGAAGGTTCACCCCCTTAAGGATGTCCATCTTTCCGAATCGAAGCGACAAGCTCCGTGTCATGAAGGCTGGTTTTTCAGTCACTCAATCGGCGTCTACGCTGGCGGAAGGGGAGGCGGTGTCTGTCCACCCAAAGCTCCATTCCCAGCCGACCCACCTGCTGCAGAGAACATTTCCTTAATACTTCCGAGGCTGCCGAGAACCCCGCTCGCTTCATAAGGCATAAAGACCGTTTTATCTCCGCCCTCACCGGTGCCGATATCGCCCAAGGTTGCCAAATACTTCACCGCAATGAGATATTCTGCCGGGTTCACCTGCTCCTTTTCGAGTGCAGCAGCGACCACAGCAATGGATTGCGCCTCCCCTTCGGCCCGAAGAATATGGCTCTGCCGATCTCCTTCGGCGCGGGCAATCAGAGCACCACGTTCTCCTTCGGCGCGGAGAATTTTTGACTGTTTCACACCTTCTGCTTCCAAAATTGCCGCCCGACGCTCTCGTTCTGCACGCATCTGCAATTCCATTGCCTCTCGGACGGTAGTAGGCGGCTCAATGTCTTGAATTTCTACCCGGTTTACCTTGACGCCCCATTTATCCGTAGCCTCATCCAACACGGTCCGCATTCGCGCGTTGATTTCATCTCGGGAAGTCAAAGTCTCGTCTAAGGCCAATTCACCAATGATATTCCTTAACGTCGTTTGTGCCAATTTCTCAATGGCGTTGGGCAAGTTAGCCACTTCATAGACCGCGCGCTTGGGGTCTGTGATTTGATAATAAAGCAAACCGTTAATTTCAATTACTACGTTATCGGCCGTGATGACGGATTGCTTAGGGAAGTCAAACACTTGTTCCCTGATATCTACGGTGCGGGAGTGTTTTTCCCTTACCACATCCTGTCCCTTTAAATTAGTCACGCGTGTTCGCCAAAGAATGGCCCGCGGCTTATCCACCATAGGAATAATCAAGTTAAGGCCTGGGGGCAAGGTTCGATGGAAACGCCCCAAACGCTCCACCACCATGACTTCGGCTTGGGTTACAATTTTTAGTCCTAGCGCCGCAATGACGAGGACAAGAACAACAAAAGTACCAACAATAAAACCCATGATTATTTCCTACTGTGCAGATTCAACGGTGACGGAGTTTCCTTCGACGCAAGTTACACGCACTAAGGCGCCCGCGTCTAAGGGTGTTTCTGAATGAGCGCGCCATTCTTCCGAACGAATGCGCACTCTTCCTATACCGCCCACCGTAATAGCCTCGGTGACGGTAGCCTTCTGCCCTACAAGAGCATCCACATTGGAAGGCTCTCCTCCGGCTTGGGCCTTCTTGACCCATATGGGTCGCAAGAAAAACAAACCAACCAAAGTGCCGCCCACAAAACCCCAAAGCTGAGCTTCCATACCCAAACCGAAGGCGGCCAACAAGGTCGCTAACGCGGTACCGGGAACGAAGGCACCTACCAAAAAACCCGCCGTAATGACTTCGGCCACCAGCAAGACGATGCTCAAAATGGCCCAGAATTCCCAAGACAAAAGGGTTTCCGGCGCCATGAACTCTGCGAGCTGAGAAAGAAAGCCCAAAGACTCTTCATTCTGTGTGAAGAAGGGGGAAAGCATGTCCCCTACTGTACGAGTTCGAGGCCCACTTGCAGGGCTTTTTCCAGTTGACGGTCGAGGCCTTTTGCAAAATCGCCGGGAAGATCTTCCACCAAATAATCTGGAGAGCAACCATTCAGCTCCATATTCGTGTGGTTTGCGTCATTCACGTACCAGCCTCGAAAAGGCATCCGCACGAAGGAACCATCCAAAAGAGTGACGCCCCCTGTGGAAATCACCGCGCCATAGGTTGGCATCCCGACCAAAGTGCCCCGCTTTAATGTTTTGATGGCCCAAGAAAAGATTTCAGCATTGGAATAAGAGTTCTGATTGCACAACACAATGATGGGTTGGTTCCACGTGCCAAAAACCCGGCGGCCTTGCGGGTAACCGACTCCACCACCGCGAGGAATGGTGAAGGCATGGTCGTTCACCTGGAGCATGCTCAGCAACATGTCCGTCGTCCAACCTCCCCCGTTTTCCCGCACATCAATGATGAGTGCTTCCCGCCCTTCGGCGGCAGCGTAAAGTTCTCTTTCAAATTCCAAAAGACTGGGCGTGCTCATGCCCTGAATGTGGATGTAACCAATTTTCCCATCGGTAGCATCCGACGCCCGCGCGCGCAAATCACGCTCCCGTTTTTCATAGAGCGCTTCCCGTAAAAAAGAAATGGAGGTGGGTCGGATGAGCACTTCTCTTTCCTCACCCGAGGCATCTGCTACATGCAACAACGTTTCTTGCTCAACCGTTCCAGCTAAGAGTTCATCCAACCCGACGACTCCCTGAATGATTCGTTGATTCACGCCCAAGACAACATCGCCTGCCCGCAACGAGCTATCTGCACGACTTGCAGGAGACTGCGGGAGGACGTCGGAAATCCGACGACCAGGCCCTTCAAAGCCGTGGTCCCAAAGAACGCCAAGCTCTCCCGTTTTGGTGGAGTCCGTTTCTTTGGCACTACTAGTTGCACCTCGGAAGTAACCCATGTGACTAGCGTTCATTTCGCCAAGCATCCAATTCATCAACTGATTGAAATCCTCCGGCGTGGACGCCGTCAACAAGACTGGAGACCATTTCTCTAAAGACCCCGACCAATCATGGCCGTGGAAAGAAGGATCATAAAACCATCGATCTAAAACGCGCCAGCCTTGATCCATCACCGTCCTCCGCATCGCAAGACGATCTTCGCGAAGGTGCACCGAAAAATCGTGTGCTTTTTCTTTCTTCCCCCGAGACCGAATTTTTTCGTCACGAACGTACCAGGCCTCTTTGTCGTGCAGGGTAAATGAAGAAGCCGTTTTATCCGAAAGATTCTTTTCTTCTTTTTCCCAGAGATCGGTAGAGAAGAAACCCGTTTCTGCTGTCGTGGAGGTGGTCAAACGCGTCCCTGTGAAAGCATTGAAGTAAACAGTCTCGCTGTCTGCTCCCCAGCCAAGCGCTGACTCATTGCCTTCCCGCCGGGTCAAACGATGGATTCGCTGCGACAAGCCCTCAAAGTCAATTTGGATGGGGTCCATCACCTCCTCTTCCTCCTCTTCCTCCTCTTCCTCCTCTTCCTCCTCTTCCTCCGTATCATCCTCTTCATCCGTCTCATCCTCTTTTTCATCTTCCTTCCCTTCCGCCTTCTCCTTTCTTTCTTCTGCTTCAAGGCGTTCTCGCTCCGTTCGCTCTACATCTTCACGACGCAACCAAGCAACCCAAACATCAGTCTCATCCAACATCCGCCGCCGAGAGGTGAAAACAATCTTTCGGCCGTCGGGCGACCAATGAGGCGCCGTATCATCATCCGGGTGCGAAGATAAATTCCAAGGCATTACCCCAGGAACATGCTCGTCCAAGCCCTCAATCTCCGCGCGCGCCAACCAAACATCTTCATTGAAATCATCATTCGCCACGGACCACACCAGCCAAGCGGAATCTGGAGACCACTCCACGCTGGGTGCATCAAAACCTTGATGCAAAATGCGAGAAACAACCAGAGTTTCAGAATCACCTAGCACGAAGGTACCGTTTCCTTGCACCCAAACGGCCTTCTTGCCATCCGGTGCAACTAAAAAACCGGACTCGTCCATGGGCGTCTCTGTAAGCCGACGTAATACAAAGGTCCGAGACTGATAAAACGGTTCGTCCTGCTGTTCTGGCGTCACAGAATAAATCTCGCCATTGCCATCCCGCTCGCTTTCGAACCAGATACTTTTTCCGTCTTTCGACCAAACGGGATTCGCGTCCGGAGCCGGGTGGGTCGTCACGCGAACGGCCCGACGGATATCCTCATGATTGCGCATCACATAAATGTCACCCTTTGCGGAAAAGGCCACCATTTCTCCATCCGGAGAAACCGCCAACTCCTTCGCACCTTTTGTGCGCGTCACGTTTTGAAAGCGAGGCTGCCCCCCGTCCACCGCACCATAAACCGAAATAATCTGCACTAACTCGGAAGGGAAATGGATTAAGTCCATTCTTTGTCCAACCGAAACCATCGCGTTTCCCGAAGCGCTCAAAGATAAGCTTCGGTAAGAGTTTCCGGGCTCCGAAGAAACGAATTGAGCCTCTCCCCCAGCGAAAGGGACTTCCCAAAGCGTCATCTCCCGTCCTTGTTTATTCCCCACACATTGTGCATCGGACAGAAAAAAGACACGTTGTCCATCCGCAGAAATTTGCGGCATCATGTCATTGCCGTCACGCTTTGTCAGACGCCGATGCTCTTGAAGTTCCCGGTCATAAACCCAAAGATTGCTCGCCGCCGAGCCGCGGTAAGCCCGTCGGCGTACATCTCCAGAGCCGCGTTCATAAATTAGATAGCGGGCATCGGTAGATGCACAAACGCGCTGGGCGGAAAAATCCCCCATGAGCTGTGGATCTCCTCCTTGAACTGAAATGGACCATACCCCTTGGTCTCGACCATAACGAGAATACCATCGATCTCTGGTAGCGCCCATCAGGACCGTTTCTGCATCCAACCAACCGTGCAAGGTTTCGGACTCAACATGCCAAGTCAACCTCTGAACCGACCCCCCCAATGCTGCGACAACAAAAATGTCCGCGTTTCCATGCCGATGGGATGTGAATGCAATCCGAGAGCCATCGGGAGACCAATGGGGATGACCGTCATAAGAAGGGTGGGCGGTCAAACGAGTTGCCAATCCCGACGCCACGCTGGCCACCCAGAGATCTCCTTGGTGAGAGTAAGCCACCTGTGCCCCATCGGGACTCAGGGCCGGGGTCTGCGGAACAAGATGCTCGGGCGGAAGTGCGTCCGCTTGGAAAATTGCGGCAACAAAGAGGAGAAGGGGCGCAAAGGAAAGCATGCGGAAGCAGGATACTTCCCCGCGCGGAGTATGAGTTAGAACTTCACCGTGAGTCTTCTTTGTAGCGCGCCCTGAGACTCACTGCTGGGCAAGGTTGCCCAAGAAGAAACGGAGGCCGGACTTCCATGGAAAGTGCCTTGAAATGGAATGCGAAATGCTTGGGGGAATTCAACAGGAATCCATAAGGACTCTTGTGTGGGAGCTGGGGTATCCCCCCCCATTTGCCCCAAGATTCTTCCGGCAACCTGAATGTCCCGCGTAGAGGCGAAGGTGATGGCTGAGGTCCACGCAAAGTTCAAATGTGCTTCAACCCCTATTCCTTCGGCGCCGGAAATCGCTTGAAAAGTTCCGGCCAAACCACTGAATAACCTTTGGAATACCGGATCCATAATCCTTGCGCCTTGGGCGATTTCGGCATCCCAGTCGACGAGTGCCTCTGTCTCTGTCCCCAAAGCAAGATGAAGTTCACTTCCGAAAAGGAGAGGACCTTGGAAAACAATCACATCTTTGTTCCCTTCCGTGAAATGAACTTGATGTGGCAAGTTATAAACAGGTTGACCCCAATCAATTGCCGCCTGCGTCGCGTCCTCTTCGGTCATGAAAATAAGAGGGCCGTCCGCATCCATATAAATCATGGACGTTTCCCATTTTTGAATAAGGGCCTCCGTCGTCCAAATAGAAAGGGGTGGGGCATCCACACACCACATTTCTTTCGATAATGGGAAGAACGTTGGGCGCGCAGGGGTATCGGTGGCAATCTTCAAAGTCCATAGGGCATCCTCGCCAGGGGTTTGAAACTGAAAGAGGGAAACTCCATTTTCCAAGAAGGTTTTCCCGCCGACTTCGGCAAGTTGCACTTGAATCCGATGCTTCCCTCTCATGTTCGCAGGAGAAAGTTCGATTTTTTCAGTGGTGTCCAAAGAAGAGACGACCAGGGCAAACTCTGCCATCCAACCCTTTCCAGGAACGGGGAAAAATTGAACGCCCAAGCTTGCGCCCGCTCCCATCGTTGAAAAAACTGGATCGGCAACCACAGAATTACTAGCAATCTCCACATTGAAATCCACCAAAACGGATTGATCTTGGACAGCACCCGAGGAAGTCCAACGGTATGGAGTAAAGGCTTGAGTCCCCCCCGCATAGATTCGGTCATTCTTCTTCAATTCCCAAGACCAGTGCGAAACCGAGGAGGAATCATGAATCCATTGGCGGAGTTCTGAATCCGACCATCCCAACTCAGCTTGCAAGAAACGATCTCTCAGGTGCAAAGGAGTCCGTCGGAGGTCCACGCCGTCCATCCGAGCCCTGGCCCAAGATGGCTCCAACGTAACCCAAAGCTGATCCAATTGCCGCGCCTCGCCGACTACGGGGCGAGTGGGATGAGGGGCGTAAGGGAAGCCCTGTTGCAAGAGCGCAGGGAAGAGGAGAAGCGCAAAGGAAAACATACAAGTCATAGGGCTTTAGTTTGATGAAGTAACTGACCGATGTAGAAACATCATGATATGGAAGCCAATGCCAATTCCGATTCCCATTCCCGTCCCCCGCCCCATTCGGCGGCCAAACCGGTGAAACGGCGGAATCACACACCTTCCCCCTTCTCGCGGCGACTTCAAGCCGACCGCATTGCCGCGCTCTACCAGCAGGAACCCAACGCCATCATGGGTCACCTGCTCGCCAACTATCTCGCCGCGGGCTTTCTCGCCCAAGTTTTTGATGCTTGGATGATGACCGCCTGGGCGGGCGCCATGACTGTGGCCTGTGGACTTCGGGCTGGTTTTGCCTGGTTTTTTGACAATCGTGGGGAGCGTGACCCCAATCAGGCTGATCTTCTGCGCCATGGAATCGGCACTTTTGCCTGCACCCTCACTTGGAGCGTGGGCGCTTTGGCCCTGATGCCCCAAGCCTCCGTCCCCATTCGCACCTTCTTGATGATGATTCTGGCCGGAATCACTGCGGCAGGAGTGGTGACGCTCTCCGCCCACTTGAAAAGCTATCTTGCTTTTTCCTGTGGCATGCTCCTTCTGCCTTCACTTTGGCTCTGCAGCAGTCCCGTCCTTTTAGACAATGCCATGGCAGGAGTTGCTCTGGTTTACTTTATTTTTTGCCTTTCCAGCGCACGCCGAGCAGGGAAAATATTAT
>Ga0302119_10001026_pt1 | contig 12566 bp, 9 predicted proteins | sample AG5_Tmax_MG_FD_203114 | JGI IMG/M metagenome (GOLD analysis project Ga0302119, IMG submission 203114) | Marine microbial communities from Western Arctic Ocean, Canada - AG5_Tmax | ecosystem: Environmental > Aquatic > Marine > Oceanic | place: Canada: Western Arctic Ocean | collected 2017-10-01 | reverse complement strand
GGCTCGTTCCGTGTTGCCACCAGTGGCAGGAACATTCGGTTGGGGATCGACCAGGGGCAAGCGAGCTCCCCCGGCGTGCAAAGCTTCGGACAAGAGCCGTGGCCCGGGAGCAATTGCTCCCCCCAGGAAGGCGCCCTGTTCTCCAGTCCAACGAACCGCATCCACAGTCAACGCCGTTCCGACCTGAACGACGATCCAGTTTTGGGGGCGATGTTCGAGGGCGCCCCGTACGGCGAACAGGCGATCAGAACCGACGCTTTCCGGCTCATCGACCTCTAAGGACAATCCATGGGGCGGATCCACCACGACGGGAGACGCGCCCTTGAGGCAACGCCCAAGTTCGGCGGCGGCCTCAGCCTCGCGCACGCTGCAAATCAAGCGAGGCTGATCCACGGCTTTGGCCACGGGCTGCAGGTCCCCACAGGAGAGCGCGACAATCAGAGCCTCGAACCCACCGGTAAAGAGCACCCGGGGCTCCGCGGCCACAGGCACCCAAATCAACTTCGCCCGGGTATTACCCAGGTCAAAGCAAAAAGATCCAGGGCTCCCGGGATCTGGGAGTGGGCCCCCCGCGGCTGAACTCAATCGGATTCGGGGCTACGGTAAACCTTGGTGGTTCGGCGGCCCATGTTCTCGACCACAACTTCCCACACGGTGTAGGTGTCCTTGTTGTTCTTGACGAACTTGATCGCCTCCTGTTTGCTGCTCACCGGATAGCCGTTGATTGAGATCACAATGTCTCCCGACTTAACCCCGTGCCTGGAAGCAATGGAACCAGGCTTGACCTCGGTGATTTCCACCCCCGAGCGCTTGCCGTCCTTGTCAAAGTGCGTGCGCATCTGCACATCCTGGGTCAAGATGCGTTGGTAGTCCTCGCCGAACTCTGCCATGTCATTGGTGCCGAGTTCCCAGGTGTTGCCACCCAAGCTACGAGTATCCAGGGCAACCACAGCCAAGGGCTTGGTGAATGTGGGCATCTCATCACGCATGGGCTGCACGATGCTTCCCGCACCCACCACGTGGATCAAGATGTCGTCGTCATGAAGGCCAGGCACAATGGTCTCGTTCTCGCGATCGGCGTTGTCGGGGAAAGCAAACTCCACAACCTCGGGATGAATCCGTTTCACGACGATGCCATCGTTCGGAGCGGGCAGGTTATCACCCACTTTCAGGTTGGCGGTTTCCCCTCCAGCCTTGTAACGCACCATAATCACCGACTTGCCGGGATCCACCACGTCCACCTGCAAGTAGAGGATCGAGAGCACTTCGGCCACTGGCTGGTACTTGGGTTTTTCGGGGCCCTTTTGGGCCGTCGGAGCCACCACGACTTCGGGGGGCTTACCGGTCCAGTTCATGTTGATCCACAGAGGCCGCACCTGTTGGTTGTAGTCCACCGTCGTGGCGCGCGTATCCTGGATCTGAATGCCTGACTCCAGGATACCGCGCACTTGAGCCTCGTCGAACGGACTGCTCATGGTGTTGAGGCGGCCGCGGAAATCCACCACGGTGGCCCCAAGGCCCACGGCAGCGGCGACGCTGGTGGCCCAGCAAAGGAGGGTGATGGATGATGCCTTCATGGATTTGGTAGGTCGGCCCCTAGGGGCGTGCCGGGCCGGGAGCGGCTCGGCGATGGTGTCTGCTTGCGGGGCCTGCTGGTTGTTCAGTGCGGCCCATCATGGCTGGTCCGACCTCCCCAGGCCACCGCAAGGGGGAAAACCCTTCGGAAACCAGATGCAGGACCTGTTCTGACGCACCAGAGGGGGGGATATTCCCTCCGGAAGGCTCAAAACTCACGGTTCTCAATTCCTGGCACCCCGCTCTAGCCCGAGTCCCCGGTGCCCTCAGCCCTATGGGCAGCCCCACAGCCCAGCTTCCTATTGGGCCAGGCGCAAACCACCGGAACCAGACTCCGGAGGAGCCTCCCCCGGTCGGCCGTCGTTTTCTGGCAACTTCACGCGCTTGGCGCTTCCGCGAATCCCGCGCAGGCTCAGCAGCAACTCTTCAGGTCGATCGGAACTGGCCAGGGCATCATCGAGGTCCACCACGCGCTGCTCCACCAGGCGCAGCAAGCTGTGATTGAAAGACACCAATCCTCCTTCGCCGACGGCTTCTATCACCTTGGCAATTTCCCCGGTGCGACCCTCCTCGATCAACTCGCGCACATGGGGCGAAGGGACCATTAGCTCAAAGGCCGGCACCAGTCCCCCATCCCGAGCAGGCACGAGACGCTGGGAGAGAACCCCCGCCAGGTTATCCGCCAAGCGCTGACGCACCTGAGCATGTCGTTCCGTGCCGAAGAAACCAAGTATGCGGTCGATGGTCTGAGCCGCATTGACCGTGTGCATGGTGCTCATCACTAGGTGCCCAGTCTCCGTGGCCTCAAGGGCCGCGACCACTGTAGTGGCATCTCGCACCTCGCCGATCAAGATCACATCAGGACTTTGACGCAGAGCGTGACGCAATCCATCGCTGAACGAGGTGGTGTCCGTTCCCACTTCGCGCTGGCTGATCACGCTGCGCTTCTCCTTGAAGAGCAACTCCACCGGGTCCTCAAGAGTGATGATGTGGCGCTCTTGGGTGCTATTAATGTGCTGGATCATCCCGCCTAGGGTGGTTGATTTACCCGACCCCGCGACTCCGGTGACAAGGATCAAACCACGCTGACGAGAAGCCAGTGTTTCGAGTTCCTCATGGGGCAAACCCAGTTGGCTCAGATCCGGCGCGCTTTCATTCACGCGCCGAATCACCATGGCGGGCTCGCCCATTTGGCGATAGGCGTTGATCCTAAAGCGACCTAGCCCGTCGAGCTGAATCGCAGAATCCGCCGAGCCGGTTTCGTTCCACTCTTCCCAGCGACGGGGTCCCAGGATCCCTTCGAGCACTTCCTTCATGGGCCCTGGACCAGGCACCTTACCGGGAAGGAAGCGAATGCTGCCGTCCACACGCAAGGATGGCCGTCCCCCTGCGCGCAAGATAATGTCACTGGCGCCGTCGTGGACCATGGCCGCCAGCCAAGCCTCAATTTGGTGCCGCGGAGAGATACCGGTTTGTTGGAGCGAAGATGGTGGCGCCTTCTGTGCCGATGCTGAATCCTGACTCAAGGACGCGACTTCCGGCTCCTGAACAGATGCAGAAGTGTCCCCAACTAACGGGACAGACTCAAACCTGCGTCGAGGTTTGCTCCTCGGGACATCGTTCTCGGGATCCACCTGGGTGGGCTCCCTAGTCTCAAGCGGGACCGTGTGTGCCGGAACACCTTCCGGACTGCTGGCCTCGGACTCCTTAGGCTCGACGGGAGCCACATTGCGGAAAGAGAACTCGTCGTCGGGGATTTGAAATTCGGGGCTGGGCACGATCGGGCATGGGTTTGGACTGAAGGGAGTCGACCTCGTCCTTATCGTCCAGCACCGTCCAGCGCCTTGACCCGTCCCAAAGTGAGACCCTGGGCTGGAACTCGCCCGAGCCAAAATGTCTCTCAGCTGGGAATAATTTCGCCGGGATGCACCAGCTTCCAGAGCTGTTCAAGCAGACCCGGAACCCCAGTGCCCAGGACGGACGAAATACCCACGACCGGCGGATGGCCGGCGGCTTGCACAGCCTCATCCAGACACTTGAGCCGCTCGCTGGAGCCTTCGTCTTCGAAGTGCTTGGTACCCACAACCAATCGTGGCCGGGAGTGCAAGTCTGAGGAAACCTGCTGTAATTCCCGGTCGAGAACCTCAAAGGCCTCTACCGGATCATCCACTGCCTCGGGATGCACATCCACAAACTGCAGCAAGACACTGCAGCGCTCCAAGTGCTTGAGGAAGGTGTGTCCTAGGCCCAAACCATCGCTCGCGCCCTTTACCAAACCCGGCAGGTCTGCCAGCAAGAGGCTGCGATAACCAGACAAGTCCACCATCCCCACCTGGGGCACGAGGGTCGTGAATGGGTAACTCGCGATTTTCGGCTGGGCGGCTGTGACCGTTGAAAGGAAAGTACTCTTGCCCGCATTCGGCAGACCCAACAGGCCCACCTCAGCGATCACTTTCAGCTCCAATCGCAAGTGGCGCTTTTCCCCGGGCTTGCCAGGATAGGCTGTGGTCGGAACCTGAATGGTGGAGGTGGCAAAGTGCTGGTTGCCCAGGCCTCCCTTGCCTCCCTTAACGATCACCACTTCGGAATCGCGCTCGTCCAGGTCAAACAACAGGTTGCCGTGCTCCGCGTCAAAGATCTGGGTTCCCGGGGGAACTTCGATGCGCACGTGATCGGCGGAACGTCCCGAGCGCTGGTTGGTGCCTCCGGGGCGGCCGTCCTTGGCCAGATAGCGGTGAGCACGGGCCACACGCAGGAGAGAGTGCACGGATTCGGAAGCCGCCAAAATGACGTCTCCACCCCGCCCTCCATCTCCACCATCGGGACCGCCCTTTTGGACGTACTTCTCCCGGTGGAATGAGGACATACCATCACCACCCTTGCCAGCGGCAACTTCAATCAATGCTTCGTCGCGGAACATGGTTGTGCTTCCTGCGCCGAGTCCTGGGCCGGAGGAGTCGCCTGGATGGTTTCCCAGGGTCTACCCTTCCAGCACCAAACTACTCAGCATTAGGATCCACGTGAACCCGGCGTCCAGACTGGAAGCGCACGGTGCCGTCGATCAGAGAAAAGAGTGTGTAGTCCTTGCCGATTCCCACGTTGACTCCGCGCTTGAAGCGCGTTCCGCATTGACGGACGAGAATCGTGCCGGGAGTGACGGCCTGGCCGCCGTAGCGCTTAACGCCGCGAAATTGAGGATTTGAATCACGACCGTTGCGTGTTGCTCCTTGACCCTTCTTATGTGCCATTGAATGCTCCCTCGCGCCTCAGGCGCTGATCTCCGTAATACGTACTTGAGTGTAATGCTGCCGGTGACCGGTCTTACGGCGGATATTCTTGCGACGGCGGAAGCGGAAGATCACGAGCTTCTTCCCCTTGGTTTCGCCGATCACTTCTCCTTTCACGTTGGCGCCGTCAAGCATCGGTGTACCGATCTGGACGGTGCCCTCGTTGCCGATGAGCAGGACATTCTCGAAGGTTATGGATGAGCCGGGTTCGGCTCCGTCCATGAGATCACACGTGACCACGTCTCCGACGCGTACGGTGCTTTGTTGGTTTCTGTCTGAGATTATTGCGTACACAGTTCTGTCCGTGTTTTCCCGCGGTGAAATCCACCCGCGGACGTCCTAGATGGACGAATAAGGCCGAGCAACGTAGCGGGGAGTCCCCCCCAGCGCAAGGCTGGAGGGCAATTGATTCGCCATTTCGAGTCCCCTGAAGGGGCATCAAGCGGCGTCTACCGCTTGCGACGGCCCCCAGGGCGCACTTCCCGGCCATCCGCCCGCAGATAACGCAGGACCGAATCTTCTTGTTGCTCGGGAACCTCAATAAAGAGCAGCTTCTTCTCGGAGCGGTGCTCGATGGCCCGAGTCCAGTCGGAAAGTCGCTCTCCGAGGTACTGGACCACCGACGGATGGGCCCGCACTTCGATGGTCGAGAACCCCTTGAGGGTCACTGCCGAACCCAATCGGCGCAGGATTGCCTGGGCTCTGGATTCCACCGTGCGCAAGCGGCCCGTCCCCCGGCAGCGGTAGCAGGCGGTGAAGACCTTCTTGTGAGTGCCGGGACCGAGCCTTTGACGGGTCATCTCCAGCAAGCCAAATTGGCCGATACGGCCAAGCTTCGAACGCGCCCGATCGCCGGCCAATTCCGTGCGCAGGGTCTTCTCGACCTGACGGTTGCTCGCGGGCCGCATCATGTCGATGAAGTCGATCACCACAATACCACCCAAATCCCGCAGGCGGATTTGACGGGCGATTTCCGGCACCGCTTCCATGTTGGTCTTGAGGGCCACCTTTTCAAAGTCATGGCCCTTAGTGCGCGTCCGCCCGGAGTTAATGTCGATAGCCACCAAAGCCTCTGCTTGGTCAAAGACCACAGAGCCGCCCGAAGGCAACTCTAGCTTCCGTGTGAACACACGCTCGAAGTCCTGTTCGATGCCGAAGTGGTGGAAGATCGGACGATCCCCCTCATAGCGTTCGATGCGGTGCATTTGCTCGGGCATCAGCTGCTCGGCAAAAGTCTGCATTTCCTCGAAGAGCTCCATGTCATCCACCATCACCACCTTGGTCTGCTCATCGAACAGATCGCGCATGGTGCGGATTGCCAAGTCAGATTCCTGGTAGATGGGCGCCGGTCCATGACCCCGCTTGAGGCGTTTGCTGAAGGTATCCCAAACTTCCATGAGGTAGTCCAGGTCACGCTGCAGATCGGTCTTACGCCGGCCCACGCCAGCGGTGCGTACGATCACGCCCATTTCGTTGGGACAGTTCATGCCCGACAGTACGCGCTTGAGGCGCCGACGCTCTTTCTCGTCGGGAATCTTCTTGCTCACTCCAGTGCGCGCCATCGAAGGCATCAACACCAGGTAGCGCCCGGGGATCGAGACATAAGTCGTCAGGGTCGGGCCCTTGTCGCCGATCGCATCCTTGGTGATCTGGACCACAACCTGATCGCCGACCTTAAGCACATCGGTGATGGGCTCCTTGCGATGTGCGCGCCGACGAACTTCCCTACGCGCAGGCTCCTTGCGACTCTTGGGGGCGTCTTTCTCTGCCTTGCGACGAGCGCGGGCCTTGGCCCTAGCGTCCATCTTGGCTTCGTCCCCATCATCCTCGTCGTGATCCTCGTCGTGATCATCATCATGATCTTCGTCGTGATCGTGCTCATGAATATCGTCGAAACCATCTTCATGGTGATCGTCGTCGTCCACGTCCACGTCATCGGGATGCTCGTCTTGGGCCATGTTGGCGGTCAAGAGATTCTCGAGCTTGAAATCCTTTTCCCCGTAAGTGGGCATCACATCGGAAATGTGCAGGAAGCCATTGCGGCCTTGCCCAAAGTCGATGAAAGCTGCGCCGATCGCGGGTTCCAGATTGACCACCCGGCCACGATAAATATCGTTGACCAAAGTCTTCTGGCTGTCTGAGGTCATCAAGAGGTCGGAGATCCGTTCGTCCTCGCCCACCACGACCACACGCTGCTCTTCAGGGTCAGAACCATTGACCAGGATTCGCATCACCCGCGCTTTTTCGGCGGCGGCGACTTTCTCCTCGGCGGTGAGAGAAACCTTTCGAACCTTGGGAAGCAACTCATCGGAGTCCTCGGACCCTTCCGGGCCCTTGGCGCGACTGCGACGGCGCGTCTTCTTGCTCGAAGAACCACCGTCTCTTGAGTCAGCCTGGGAATCGCGCTCCGAATCCCTCCGGCTGCTCTTCTTGCTGCTCTTCTTGGCGGATTTTTTAGTGCTCTTGGTTCGCTCGGTCTCTTTGCGCCCGGTTTTCTTACGACTTGTCTTTTTACGGCTGGTCTTTTTGCCGCCTTCGTCATCCTGACCATCGTCCGAATCGCTGCGCGACCTACGACGGCCGTCATGATCGGAAGAATCCTCCGCCCCATCGTCCTCGTCCGTGGACTTGCCCCGGGTTCGACCACGGGTCTTGCGAGACTTCTTTTTGGAAGCCCGGTCTTCGGATTGCTCCTGTCCCTCTTTCTCGCGATCGAGATCAGAGGACTGCTCGCCTCCCTCGGAGTCATCCGAGCTGCGACGACGGCGGCCGCGGCCTCCCCGCCGACGGCGGTTGGGGCGCTCTTCGCCCCGCTCCTGGTCGTCTCCGCGGTCTTCACGCTCACGGCTGGAACGCCGCTCGGAATCACCTTCGGAGCTCTCGCGGTCTCCGCGACCACGGCTGGAGCGCCGCTCGGAATCACCTTCGGGTTTCTCGCGGTCTCCGCGGCCACGGCTGGGGCGCCGGTCGGAATTGCCTTCGGATTTCTCGCGATCTCCGCGATCATCACGTTCACGGCTGGGACGCCGCTCGGAATCACCTTCGGAGTTCTCGCGGGCATCCTCGCCCTCGCTCCGGCTGGACTTGCCACGGGAACGGCCCCCACGACTGCCTCGACGGCGGCGGGGACGGTCTTCGTCACCATCGCCGTCCCCATCGCTGGAGCTGGTCCGGCGGCGAGAAGGACTCTTGGGTGGAGCTTCCCGGGAGGCACCTTTATCTAGGCCGGCTCCAAAGGAGGAACCGCTGCTGGATTTTGGTGTGGAAGAGCTGCGAGTGCGTGTGGAACGGCCCTGGGGGCGTTCTGAGGAATGGTCGGACGTGTCCGACCCACCGGAGGATGACTCCGGGAAACCTTGATCAATCATGTTGTTAGGGGGTGCCTGCGCGGGAGGCGGGCGCCACCCCTCTGGCTGGATTCACAGTGTGAATGCCACCTAGGAGGGCGTCGCACGTCGCTGGAGCCCGAAAAATGGGCCGGCGCGGCTGGTAAGGGGTTCGGCGGCTTCCGAAGAAGGGCCGTGAAAGGCATGAGCCTCGTAGAGGCTCATGTGGAATTGTCAGGCAGGCTCACGAGGGAGACCTAGCTTCTGAAGGTATGTTGCCATGACCTACGGGGCCAAAGAAGGAGGAGCAGGGAGAAATCCCAGAGTTTGCCCTCAAACCCCTCCCCAGGAGCCCAGGGACCGTCTGCCTGACCCAGAAGAATGGGGACTGGTCTTAAAGTGACCCCTCCGGCTCGACTTTTGGAGGACGCGAGAGCTGAAAGCTGGGGGCTCAGTTGGAATGGAGAGGTGAATTGGGTGGGTTGAAATCGGATCAGGGGAGGCCCGGGCTTACGCGCCCCGGCCTCCCCCTACCTGTGGTGCCCTAGGGCCGACAATCAACCATTTTCGGCATCAAGAGCAGGGTTAACAAGAGCAGGGTTAAGCAGGGCATCGACCTCGTCCTTGAGGCGGGTCCGGCGGCGCATAAGTTCCTGTTGCAGCAGGAATTCAGTGTCCTCCGCGCTGTTGACCAACTGGGGGGTGACGAAAATGATCAGGCTACGACGATCACGAGTGGCGCTCTTGTGCTTGAACAACTCCCCAAGGAGGGGGATTGAGCTCAGGAAGGGCACGCGGGTTTCGATTTTGGTGTCAATCTCGTTGGTCAAGCCGCCGATCACAGCGGTCTGTCCGCTTTCCAGCAACATGTTCGTGATCAGGGTCGATGAGCGCGTGCGGGGCAGGGCAATCGAGCCCTGTTGGCCGTCAGCACCGATGGTGAACACATCAAAGCCCGCGGGGGCCAAGGCAGTGCCGGGGGAAGAACCAGAGAGAGTGGTCTCCTTGGGAATCACTTCCATCATCAGCTTGCGCGTGCCGGGGATCACGTTGGGGCGCACCAGTAACTGGAAGCCAACCTCAACGGGAGAGCCATCGGCCTCTTGCACGGACAAGGACAAGCCACCGGCCTGGCCCTGCTCACTCTTGGCCTCGGCGTAGCGCACGGTCTCACCCACGAAAATCGTGGCCTCGTGCCCGTCGAGGGTGATGATTTTGGGCGCTTGAATCACTTCGGTGCGCGTGTCTCGCTGCAACAACTTCAAGGTCGCCGCAACTTGGGTGAAGGAAAGAGCGCCGAAAACGGTGTCGGGGATTGAAACCCCACCCATCGCGGAAGGATCCGCACCGAGCGCACCGAGATCCGGCAAGATGCCACTCTGCCAGCCGCCGTCGGTGGTGCTGAAGGGCAACTGAATCGGGATCTGGCCGCCGCTGATCGAGATCCGCGGTCCACCATCACCATAGTCCACGCCCAGATCCAACAGATCAATGTTCGCCGTAGACACGAATTTCACATCCACAAACACCTGGGTCGGCTCCACGTCCAAGCGACGCAGAATCTCTTGGATCGTCTCATGCACCTGAGACGTATCGCGCACGATGATCACGTTGGAGGTCTCGATGTAATCGAGGGCCCCGTGCTCGGAGAGCGCCTTACGCAGGGCGCCGAGGGCCGTGAAGTGATCCGAAACCGAACCTTCGGGGGGTGCGCTATTACCATTGATGAACTCAGAGTTGATCTTGGCTGCGCGCGGGCCGCGCGGGCGGATGTAGCGCAACTGGTAGCTGCGGGTCACTGTTTGCTTTTGGAGACTCATGGGGTCCACCACTCGCAGGATGCCTGGACGCTCTTCCACCACGGTGTAACCCCGGGTCTTGGCGATTTCTTCCAGGGCATCACGCCAGGGAACGTCCTTGAGCCGCACCCTCAGGGTGCCGGTGACTTCCGGGCTGACGATGATGTTCGCACCAGCGACCTTGCCAATGGTGTGAATGATGTCCGCAATGCTGCGGTCCTCATCAAAATCAAAATCGACCGTAGGCGGATCAGTGATCACCAGGACGCCGCTGCGATCCTCGGCAACAACGCAACCGGCGAGACGGCAGGCGTATTCCAACGCGTCGCGCCAGTGCACGTCTTTGATTTCTAGATCACGAACAGGGAGACTGCCGCTCTTGTCGAGGATTACGATGTTGGCGCTGGAGCGATCACGCAGGAACTGAACGACCTCGCTCAGGGGCTGCTCTACCACGTCCAAGTTGACCCGTGCGTCGGCACTGGGGGCTTGAGCGGCTTGAGCAATGCCAAAAAGAGATGTCCAACCACACAGCAGTGCAGCAATCAATAGTGTTTTGTTTTTCACGAAGAATGTCCCACCGGGATCCCTCCCGGAATTTAGTTCGGCGTGCAGAAAATCGGCACACCAGCGATTGGCTCGTTTTAGAAGTGTCGAGTCAGCACAAAACCGCGGAAGGCAAAGTCCACCTCTCGCGGTCGAATTTCAAGCACCTCAACTCCCTGGGGCATCACATCCCCAAGGGTCCAACTGCGCCCGTTTAAAATCACAACGGCAGGCCGGCCTCCGATCAAAGCCGAGCCACCAAAACCCATTTGGATGGACTCAAAGTCCCGTAGGACCTCGGCCTCCTCAGCCAGCATTTCCAGTCGTGCGACCAGCGATTCCCGGGGACCATCGCCCTTCACAAGGGGTAGCCCATCGACCACCTCTGCAAAAGTAGCCAAGGCCAAGCCGTAGCGTCCCGCGGTCAAGTGGGTGTGCATGCTTTTGGCAACCTGCTCCAATTCCTCGGTGCTCGGCCCCTCCACATAGCTGGTGGCATCAATCTCAAGGCGCAGGGCCACAAGGGGCTGGCGCACCTCCAGTTCCAGTCGTTTGACCGCCGGAGTAAATGTCACGAGACCCAGGGCATCGACCTCGATCAAGCTATCCCCGATCATGCCCAGAGATGCCAGCATGTCGCGACGCAGGAGCATGCGGGTCAGCACATCAGGTGCATTCTGAACCTTGCCCCACTGCCCGCCGGCCTGGCCGAGCAGAGTCACCAGAGCCTCGACCTTGGCGTTTTGCTCGGGCACACTGAGACCGCTGGGGTTGTCGTCCGCAGGAACCCGGGGATCAATCCAAGGGTCCCGACGGCCACGACTTCCACGGTAGTGGAATGTCGAGAGAGTCAGCGCCTGACGGCGGCGGTTGATTTCCGAGGTCAAGAGCTCGCGCTTGCGGTCATAGCCCTCCACACGGATTCGTTGTGCCAGGTCGCTCGGTGAGTAAACGTAGGTCTCCACGTCCATTTGGATGCGGTGTCGGGCATAGCCCAACTCTTCCATCTCGCGGCGCGAGGCAGCTTGCAGGGTGAAGCTCGGCACGGCCATGAAGCGCCGGTGGGTTTCGATGCGGTCCAGGAAGTCGAGGAACTGAAAAGTGTCCCCCGCCAAGCTCAGGGTGTAGGCCACCTTGGAAAAGTCGCTCTCGGTTTTGCCGCGGGCAACATCAGGCTTGGATTGAAAGCTGGAGGGCTCAACACCCGCTTCTCCCGAGTACCGGTAGAAGGTCTTGATCAACTCGTTGACTTCAGAACTATCCGGCAAGATCTCGGCAAAGACCGGGTCAAGCTCACGCAGAACGATCACCTGCCGCTCTTTCTCGGGCGTAGTCTCCACCAACCGACGCCCTGCGGCGATTTTGGTTTTCAGGTCCAGCACCGATTGCTCGGCTTGCTCGTTGGCACCCACTTGGTCGTAAATAGCCCAGCCTGCGCAGGCGCACAACAGTAGGGCTCCGACCCCACCTGCAATTTGTTTTTGGCGTCGTTCCATCAGTGCTTCTCCTGTGGACTAAGGGTCGAAGTCGAGATCTTGCTGGCAGCATTTGCCGCAGCTTCCTCGCTGGCCTGGCGCGCTTCCCAGCGCTCCTGGGGCCCCATGAGTTCAAGGGAAAGGGGGAAGGACCAATTCACCGCTGGAATCAATTCATCATCAGGCTCGTTGATGTTTCCCTCGGGTCGCCCGGTGGAATGGAACTCGCGCATGAAGTCGGTCAACTCGCGATCCTCGATGTCCTCCAGGAAGTTCGCCACCTGGTCCCACCGCTCGGACCCCGAGTGCCCGGCTGCCCGCAGGGAGCCGTGGGTATCAGAGCCACGCCGTGCAACATCTTGGCGAACGGTCAAATCGTCGAGCCAAGTGAAGTGCTCCACCTCGTTGCCCGAGTTGACGATGTCCACCAACTGGTCGATTTTCTCGCTCCACAGGATGCGCGACTTGTTGATGTCCGCCAAGGTTGCTTCCCGAGCAACGGCAACCTTGATCTCGGCGTCAAGGGCCTCGTTGTACTTGAGTTGGGGCCGAAGGCCG
>Ga0302119_10001025_pt1 | contig 12576 bp, 8 predicted proteins | sample AG5_Tmax_MG_FD_203114 | JGI IMG/M metagenome (GOLD analysis project Ga0302119, IMG submission 203114) | Marine microbial communities from Western Arctic Ocean, Canada - AG5_Tmax | ecosystem: Environmental > Aquatic > Marine > Oceanic | place: Canada: Western Arctic Ocean | collected 2017-10-01 | reverse complement strand
GAATAATAGAGATTATTGGATAGAGAGTCGGCAGCAACTATTGCTGATGACCCTGCAAACAATACCCAAATTATTGAAGGTAAGCAACACAAACTAGCTGTGACAACAGATAATCCAATTATTGGCATTAAGGCAGAGACATCTTCACCTTCCATAGCAACTGCAAATAGTAAGATGATATTAACTCATGTTTTCCTAAGGAGTAACTCTTCGGGAGTCTCGAGGGAATGGGATAGTCTCACGAATGTGATCTGCTCCAGTCAAAAATTGTACCAGTCTATCAACACCTAATCCGAATCCCCCATGAGGAACCCCTCCATAGCGGCGTGTATCAATATAGAATTCATATGGTTCACGAGGAGTTCCTTCTTCATCTATTCTTTCAAGAATTTCAGCTTCCGACCATGTTCTTTCTCCTCCACCTATTATTTCACCATAACCTTCAGGAGCGAGTAAATCATGACATAAGACATATTCTGGATTATCTGGGTCTGGCCTATGATAGAATGGTTTAGCTTTTCTCGGATAGTGCGTAAGAAAATGAGGGACATTGAAATCAGCAGTAAGTATCTTTTCCTTAGAATAATCAAGATCTTGCCCCCATTCAATATCTACACCTTTACTTTGAAGTATCTCAACAGCCTCATCATATCTCATTATAGGATATTTACTATCGGCATATCTTGCAATTAAATCTAAATCACGACCGAGTTCGGTCAATTCTCCTTCTCGAACATCGAGTAGAGTTTGAGCGGTTGAACGCACGACTTCTTCGCCATATTTCATTATTTCATCATTGGATGCCCATGCAACTTCCATCTCTGCATGCCAAAATTCAGTCAAATGTCTGCGAGTACGGCTTTTCTCTGCCCTGAATGAAGGTGCAATCGTATACAGCCTTTCTAAGGCAGGCATAGCCGCTTCTGCATAAAGTTGCCATGATTGGGTTAAATATACTTTTTTTCCGAAATATGGTACTTCGAATAAAGTACTGCCGCCTTCTACTGCTCCGGCTACAAAATTAGGCGCCTGATATTCAATGAAGTCTTTATCCCTAAAATAAGAATGGATAGCTCCAAAAACAGTTGAACGGATTTTAAGCATAGTAGTCATCCTGCTAGTTCTGAGATACAGATGGCGATTATCAAGTAAAAATTCTGTTTCACCTCCATCTGCTTCAGCCATTGCCGATTCTGTGATGGGGAATGGGTTGTCGGGATTTACTGGTCCGACTATTTCTGCATTGGATATCTGTACCTCATGGCCATGTTCTCTATCTGTTGTCTCAACAACTCCTCTCAATATAACGCTAGATTCAATGAGCGCTCCCTTAATAGATTCAAAGGTGTCATCGCCGACTGAATCTCTCTTTATAACGCATTGAATGGTGCCTGTAGAATCACGTAATACTACAAACCATATTTTATTAGAACCTCTAGTTCTATGAATCCATCCCTTCAGTTCAACTTCTTTACCATCAAATACACCTTGGCAAACATCACTAATCCAACAATCCTTGACCATATGTGCTACCCTTCAAACTGTCCACACAGACTACAGTTATGAAACTTCGATTAATTGGGGCAAAATATGGCGGGTCTGACGGGGTTCGAACCCGCGACCGCCCGGTTAAGAGCCGGGTGCTCTACCTGACTAAGCTACAGACCCAACCTTCCGAATTGGCAAACCGATTTAATCACGACGGAAGATAGGTCAAAATAATCTACCAGTTGATTTTATCAAAGTCTTGATACCAGAGGGTGAAGAAAATACTACAACATCACAAATACCAACAAATAAACCAACTTCGACAACTCCGTCAATAGAATTTATTTTACTTTCTAGTATGTGAGGTTCGCTTATTGTAGGGCCAAAATCGCAGTCCAATATATATCCGCCATTATCTGTTACAAATGGATCTTCTAATCCGCCTCTAAGATTTACAGAATTAGGGCAAAATTGACTAATATTGTGCTTGACTATTTCCCAAACAATCGAGTCGACCTCGACAGGTAGCGGGAATTGGCCGAGAGTTTTGACTTGTTTGCTATCATCAGCCACCACTATCATAGCATTAGATGCTAAAGCAACAATTTTCTCACGTGTTAATGCACCGCCTCCTCCCTTGATTAAATTATAATCTGAATCAAATTCATCTGCACCATCTATTATCAGATCTAATTTTTTGATATTTTTAACATTGGATAATGGGATGTTCAATGATTCTGCCAATTCCTTTGTCGCCTCACTTGTTGGCACTCCAACTATATTCAGGCCTTCTTCTGCAACTCTTCGACCTAATTCAATTATAGTGTATTTAACAGTAGAACCGGTTCCTAAACCTAATTTCATACCATTTTTAACAAATTTACATGCAGCAATTCCAGCTTCTTCTTTTAGTTCTTCCACGGTACTCATGGTTTACGCAAGGGTAACTTGTGCATGATAATTCCTATGAGATAGAAATTTTCTTGATATTTGTATAACAAACGGCCGATATGACCGAGAAGTTCATCCATTAAAGGCGACTGGGACTGACAGAGGGAGCAGGAGGGTCGCTGACAGTGTACGACACTGAGGAAAGTCCCCTCTCCTCGATGCAGGTGGTCCGGCGCAAGCCGGAGGCCCGGGAGGGTCGGCTCTGCAACAGAAACGAACTGGGTCAAGAGTACGGTGATCCCGAAAGGGTGAGATTTCTTGAACTCGGCTGGAACGAGCATCTCCACCGGAGCAAGTCCAAGCAGGCCCGTATAGCATCAACAGGGCCGGGTAGGATGCATAGTTGAATGCGACTAGCCGAAAGGTGAACAGAAAGGGGCTTACTCCCTGCTCCCTCGCCAATTACGGATAGTGTAAGTAATCTATTCAATAATGGCATCGACAGATGATTCACCGGATAAAGTGCCACTATCTTCATAATCCAACCAATTTCCATTTCCCATAAATTCGGACTTAAATGCATTATATGCTACTATCAAGGTTGGGAGTAGTATGGAGCTTGTGAGTAAGGCTAAGACTAATAGCAACATCATTAATAAAAAGAAATTCTGCAGTCCAGGGATTGCAACAAAAAGTCCTGCCGATAACCCTGCACATGTAGTGGCCGTGGTTTCGAATATCGTATGCCCGGTTCTAGAAATTGACTTTACAATACCTGCAGGGGTTTCGCGTTCATCTTTTATCCGGTCGACTATGTGTATGGAATCATCTACGCCGATTCCAAAGACAATAGTTCCTATCATAGCAGTGAATACATTAACGTTTACTTTCCACTGATACATCAAAAGTGGTTGCCACAATACTACTGCCCCTACAGCAATCATTGTAAAAATAGCCAAACGTGGAGAACGGAATAATAGCATCATTATGAATAGAAGAATGATCATGGTTGCAATAGTAGAATCGGACTGTGCATCATGAATTCCAGTATTTATATCCAAACTGACAGGGAGCCCCCCTGTCAAAAGAGAGTTGGAAACCCCTTCTATACTCAATGTGTTACAATCTAATGATGAATATTCTCCATAACTATTCATGCACTCTGAGCCTGAAAGATAATTATCAATAGAATCTCGTAAACTAGCAGCTGCACTGAGATTAATGTATGGTTGATTTACATAGACAAGAGTTTTTGTCTCCCCAATTCCCTTATCTTCATTCATAAACATAGATCTAATTTCAGGAGATAATGTATCAAATGCTATATTTATTATATCTTCCCTACTAGATATTGAATAGACAGCACAATCTGGCCTTAATGGGTTATTAGATTCATCCCAACACTCATCATGAAGGATGTCCCATAGGCTTTGATCATAGAATTCTAAATTTTCAAATGCAATATTTACATGCACGGCTTTGAGTATATTTACTAAACTAATGGTAGTCGTGTCTCGTACATTATCAAGATTATTGACTTGTGCTTCTTCTATGGCATCCAGTATAGATAAATCTCTTATGGGGGCAGTATTTGAAGGATTATTATACTCAGAAGCATCAACAATGAACATATTTGTCTGACCTCCTTTGAATACACTACTATATTCAGCAAGGGACTCATATGATTCCAAACCAGGGGGGACTTCTTCGGATGCTCCTGTGATATCTTTGCCTAATTCAGAAGCAAACATACTAATTCCCCCCATAGTCACAGTACCGGCTATAATAAGGATCAACAATGTTGCTTTAATTGGTAATTCTCCTATTTTATCCCATATATCGGGAAGTAAAGAGAATAATAATGTCAAGCCTAAGGAAATAGAGAGTATGAATGCATTCCCTCTTGCCATATCTTCCAAATTTGAAATGGAAGAAAGGAATATAGTAAGGAATATGAATAATGCTATTGCGGCCAGAATAGATAATAACCATATTAATCTTGGAGTGAGGTCTATCTCAAGTTTCCCTCTCCTATATCTCAAGAGATGGATTAAAGCAGGAACCATTAGCATAGAAAGGAAAAATGTTGTTGTTATTCCTATTAAGAGAGTTATTCCGACTGTCCTCATTGGTTCAATAGGTACGATTTCTGTCCAAGTTAATACACTAAAACCGACAATTGTAGTTAATGCAGAGAGGAAAATTGCGTGCCCGGTCGTCAAAGCAGATCTAACTGTCGCAGTCAGACTTATGTGAGGGCTCCAAGGATCGGCGTCGTTCGTCTGAATTCCGTCTCGTTGCGCTTGCCAAGATAATTCTTGATGTTCGGCAATTAACTCACTCCTATTCTCCTCTATCCTATTTGTAAGGTGTAGCGCATAATCGACTCCCAGTCCGACAAGTATTGGCCCGGCAGAAATAATCATTGGTGTTAGCATGATATCAGCAATAACAGTAATTCCAAATGTTATGGCTAAACTCATAATTATTGGAGTACCGCAAATTATTATCACTTTTGGATTCCTATGGAGTATGAACATAGTTAATCCGACTAAAAAAAGACTCAAGGGCAACATAGTATACCGCAGTTCTAAGTAAATGGCATCAGAAACATCATGTAAAACCGGAGTTAATCCTGTTACTGTAATTGCATTTCTACAAAATTGACTATGTCCCTGATTATTATTGAACCCCTCATAAGGTGGTTCGGAAGGAATTAGGTCCCTACATGGAGTGTCGTGACCATAGTCAATAATAGTAGATGTAGGATGTCCATATATGCGGCAACGGAGTAGGTCGGAATTAACATCTAGATTGCAATCATTGCGTACTAAGTTATCTACCCATAACAAAAACGCTTTATGATCTCTAATAACATTCCCCGGAGTTGGATCTTTTGGATCTTGCCGGGGTTCTATGTCTGTGGCACTCATATCAAATAAAATCCCCATAACCACTACACCTGTATCCCAGATGCCGTCGTCATTAGTATCGCAAACTAGACTACTCCTACATCCGGGACGGTTGAGAAGCTCACCTGAATTCTCAACATAGCGATCTATGCGCTCTTGTGCATCATCTCCCTGGGGTATTGAATATCCTTCGAGTGAATTGACGGATGCTAAGGTGCATTCATCTTGATCACCCGATGGTAAACCATACTTTTCAGCAGCACAACTAAATCTATAATTAGATGAATTTGCCTCTTTTATCATTTGAGCCGGCGATAGTATCCAGATAACTCCATCATTTTGGCCTCTATCGTCCTTATCGTGATCAAGGCCTCTCTGATAACAACACTCTTTTATATTGTTATCATCACCTTCCAAGAAAGAAATTTGTGAAAGAATATTGGCATCGGTGATATTTTCAATACCTCTATTTCCTTCAATAGCATTATCTGTCTGTATATACAATATCACTATATCAGTGGCCCATTGTTCACGGACATTCTCAAGTAATTCAGTTGAGTCTGCCCCATCAGGAAGATATATTTCAACATCTCCATTAATTTGGTGCTGGAATGCATATGCATCTTTACCAATTAATATGGTCAATAATAAAAGAACGGCTACAATGCTGCCAGGGCTTCTGAGAATCGTTGAATAAGTTAATTCTGTGATTCTTCTTGAGGTGACACTGAGAGTATCCGAAATATCATCATATAATTGGCCAATAGTGTCATAAATCTCGCCCAAAAAGCTAGATTTTAAAGTTGATTTTGTTGATGAAATGAAGTTTCTTACTGGTTCTAACCTAGTGAAGAAATTTTGCCAAAAAATGACTTCGTCATCGAACTCATCATCGTCGATTGAGTCTGGCACATACAGGAGGCCTCGCAGGATGCAAATGAAGCGTTCGCATTAACTTAACATCGAGGCTGTATTTATGCTATGAAAAATTAAATAAGACTATTCCTAATACAAAAAAGAGATTGAGCAGATGGAGGAATATTTGAAAGGACAGGCGTCCGCCATCTAAATGATAAATATGGCTAGAAGGAGTAGAGTTCCCCCCCCAAAAAATATTACTAACGACGGAGATAGTAGGATGACATCGTTTTTAGTAACGTCAGCCGTATTGTCTGTAGTTGCAATAATCTTTGTCAGTTTGTCATCACCATATAGCATAGGTCCTGCGGAGGGGCAGATAATCCCAAATTTAGGCGGAGAAGTTTATGAATCGGGGGCTTGGTCTGATTTTGATTTACATTCGATGTTTGATCGTGATTGGGAAGAAGGTGATGAAGGGCAATGGATATATATTCAAGTGATGGATACAGATTGCCCTTATTGTTTTAATGAAGGAGATGAAATGAGCGATAGATATAATCAATATGGACTAAAAGCGGATTTCTTGTCCGTAGTTGTTGAATTATCAATTGGAGGGCATGATGGCTCTAGAGCTGAGTTCACATCTTTCAAGGACAAAACTGATTATGGAACAAATAATGATGATGGGAATGGATGTAATTCAGGTAAGGCGAATTGTGCTGATAGGCCCGGAGATATACATAATTGGGCCTATGTAGATGATTTGGATATGACTGCAATGAGTGCATGGGATGTTACCGGAACTCCTTTTCACATTCTTCTGAAGCCAAACGGAGAGGTTGCTTGGAATCAGGCAGAACATGTCAATAATGATGGGCAAAGGCAAACAATAGATAACGCCCTAAGTAATTTCTTGGGGGCATAATTTAATGTTAGATGAATATGGGCCACTAGTTGTACTTAGCATCATAATTTTATCTGGAATATTTATTTCATCACCACTGGGTAAAAATCTCAATATGAAATTATCGGAGACGAGAAGAATGCTACTCGGGCTAATAGTAATAGAGACTGGAACTTTACTCACTAGCATGTGGACAGAAGTTATTCATAGAGAACTTGCAGCCACTGGTTTTACTAATTTCTGTGCTGCAGAAGGAATTGTGCAGTGTGGAAGTGTAATAGGGCATGCAGAATACTCTCAATTTATGGGGATATCATGGGGAATGATAGGAATGATTTCTTTCTCAATTCTTCTTTATCTCAGTATTTCTCTATTTTTCGGACCTAGAGATAAACTTGCAGGTATCTGGCTGAAAGGATCATTTCTAATGTCGCTATCGGGACTTTTAGGGGTAATTTACCTAGTAATAATTGAAGTATTCGTAGTTAAGCATCTTTGCCCATATTGTACTGTTGTACACATAGGGATGATTGTAACAATTGCAGTTTTATATATCCTCAGAAATCAACATGAGGAAGGAATTTGGGACGTAAGTAACAACTAAGGTGATAAGATGGAATTAGTAACAGGTGGGGCCGGATTTATTGGATCTCACTTAGTTGATGCTTTAGTTGGACAAGGTAAAAAGGTTAGAGTAATTGATAATTTCAGCAGTGGAAGGAGAGAATTTCTCGCTCACCATGAAGGAAATGGTAATGTGGAGGTAATAGAATGCGACCTGTTAGATTTTGAATCTCTAAAGAGTGTAATGAAAGACATAAGAACAGTTCATCATTTAGCTGCTAATCCAGATATAAGACTGGGAACAGAAATTACTGATACTGATTTAAAACAAGGTACTATGGCAACATATAACATATTAGAAGCCATGAGAATTAATAATATTAAAAACATATCATTTGCATCCTCTTCAGCAATATATGGTGAAGCAAGTGAAATGCCAACATCAGAAACATATGGGCCAAACCTCCCAATCTCACTTTATGGGGCGTCTAAGATAGGCAGCGAAACGCTAATTGCGGCATGGATTGGGACTTTCGGAGGAGTGGCATGGATCCATAGATTCGCCAATATTGTTGGCCCGAGGGGGACTCATGGAGTTATCTTTGATTTCATACATAAACTAAAAAATACGCCGAATAGACTTGAAGTCCTGGGAGATGGTTTTCAAGAAAAATCATATATGTCAGTACATGATTGTGTTTCTTCTATGCTACACCTAATTGCTAATTCACAAGAAAATGTGAATTTATTTAATCTAGGTACGGGAGATACTTGTTCTGTAAGGAGAATAGCAGAGATTGTAGTAGAGGAAAGTAACCTAAGAGATGTGAAAATAGAATATACTGGAGGGAAAAGAGGATGGGCAGGAGATGTTCCCAAGACTTTTCTCAATGTTGATAAATTATTAGCTACAGATTTCAAACCCACAAGAATGTCAGAAGATGCGATTAGAGACACTGTGATTGCCCTTATTTCTGAAATCGAATTATAAGTGGTAATATTGAAATTAACAATATCAGCATTACGGGGAATATTATACTAAATTTTGAATTTTCTTCCGAAGTTCCGAGATAAATAGATGCAGCCCCCAAGGTATTTGGGCCTTGATCATTAACCTCCAAGTATTCATGGATGACTACAACTTGAAGATTGTCTAAGGATTTATCTGAGGGAATATTAAATTTAGAAGATATAGAGTTATTTTGTAAAGATATATCAGACCAAGAAGTATCGGGATATGCCCAGTTGGATGAATTATTGAGGTATATTTCACTGTATGCAAATAGTACATCATGATGTTTGTTCATACCATTTGTAGCTAAATTGGAAGGTATTTCTACAATATTTTCCAATATTAGAAACGATATTTTTGTATTTTCTTCATCATTCCAATCGGATAAAGTAGAGGAAATAATCAATTGCCCTGATTCATGAGTTATTCTTAGATTTAGGTCGGTATCCCCTCTTCTCTGATTCTCTGCTGATAACAAATTTCTGTGCAATGTAGACATATCTGGAGCACCTCCAGCGAGGATGACGCCATCAAACCAGAACGAAGGAGCGACTGGCGAATCGGTATATCTCTCAAGTCTATAATCAGTAATAGGAGTGCCAAGAGGGTCTTCGAAATCGTCATGTATTGCAACTCTGATTACACGATTTCCATTTGCTTCTGTGAAATCGGGAATCCATGAGTCAACTGAAGCGCAAATATCGCACCAAGTAGCCGTATATTGCTCCATAATAACCGAATGGCCTCCATCTACTTCCCATGCATTTATCTCTTCTTGTTGCGCATTATTTAGAGGGCTAATGAGTATCAAAGACAGTAAAGCGAGAATAGTGAAACGGTTCGCGAAAGCGAGCATGATGAGTGCTAAGGCGCTTCCTTTCATAACCCAATGGCCCAGCGCCATCAATTATGAGTAAGCGTTGGTATCAGGAAAACCGTCGCGATCCTTGGAGAAGAGAAGCCCGCTCAAAGGGATATAGGGCCCGTTCTGCTTACAAACTAAAGCAAATACAAGATAGGTTTGGGATCATAAGAAAAGGAGATTCTGTATTAGATATAGGGTGTCATCCAGGAGGATGGACGCAAGTAGTTGTAGAAGAAGTTGGAGATGGTGGAGTCACAATAGGTGTAGATCTTCTATCTACAACTCCTGTGGAAGGTGCTAGCATAATTATAGGAGATATATCGAATGACTCTACATTGAATCATATCTCTGAACTCTTAGATGGCAGAGTTCTAAATGCAGTGGTGAGTGATATCTCGCCAAGGTTGACGGGGAGATATGATACTGATCAAGCGATATCACTAGAATTATCGACACTAGTCATGGATATAGCGATGAAAGTCCTCGCACCTGGAGGTAATTTTGTAACAAAGATATTCCAAGGGACGGGGATAGAAGGTTTGATAGGAGCAGCAAAACAACGATTTTCAAATGTACAACGTTATGCCCCTACTGCAAGTAGAAAGGCTTCATCGGAAACATATCTAGTATGTCAAAATAAATTACCTTGGTCTAAAAATAAAACAAAAGGTAAAACTGCATTGCAACATGTACAAGAGCACTTGGAAGATATTAATGTGTTAGTGAAAGGTATCGAAGAAGACAATATTGAAAGAAAAGTTGGATTTAAGAAGTTGGGGAAGAAGAAGGACTAGTTATTTTCATTATTTGTTCTAACTTCTGCTGCCAATAAACCAGGTAGTACCAGTAATGCCAGAATTAGCGAAAACGCAACAGATATTGAGCTTACAATTCCAAAGTCTCTTATCACGGGAACTGGAGATAGCAATAGAACTGCAAACCCACAAATTGTAGTGCCTGCAGACATTAGAAGAGATGCCCCGGTAGTCGCATACATATCTCTCATTGCTGGCCAAATACTCATTCCATCGCGTCTATTTTCCTCAAACCTTCTCCAAACATGAATGGAATAGTCAATCCCCAATCCAATTGTTAAAGCGGTTATCATAATAGTCAATACATTCCAATTAATTCCCAATATAGCCATAGAACCGACTACCCAAGACCCTGCCAATCCAACAGGCAGAATGACTACTAAAGATTGGGCAAATCTACGAGTAAGGACAACAAGGACTGCGAAAGACACTGCGAGACTAATAGCAGTTGAGCTAACAATTGAAGAAATTAGGCTAGAAAGTACATTTGAAAGAACTATCAAATCCCCATCGACGTATGCGCGGCCTCCGATATCCTCTTCTATAATATTCAATTCAACCTCAAATTCTCTAGCAATATTATCAACTTCGGTACTAGATTGGGCTACAACATCTATTCTAATGGCCAAGAATTTGATGGCGGTTTGGGAATCATCAAGTGCGACGTATAATTTAGTTCTCTCAGACCATGACAATCCACGTAATTGATCTCCTATACTATCATTAGATAGTAATTCAACAATAGCTGATGAAAGATCGCCATGTTCAAAATTCTCAGTTATTGCAATATCATTTCCAAATAATTCTAGATTATGTCTTTGTCCGAACTTATCATCTTGAATGATAATATCTTTCAAAATTAAATACAAACTATCATATGAGGGCCAAGCATTACTTGAGCCGGAAACTTCTGTAGATACGACTGCAGGTATGCGCAGTAATGATTGATCTATATTTCTTAGAGCACCCAGTATTCTTTCCTCATCATCGAATACAGATGATTCGGGTGCTGGTTCAATCAATATGTGAATAGATTTGAGGGCATCGACCTCGTAAGAATCATATATGTCATTTCTTACTCCCATAATCTCCATTTCTTCTTCAGATAAGAAATCAGTCAATTCAAAACTAGTATCTAGGCCATTTTGCGCCACAACTACCGAGCCAGTAGTTATCAAAGCGACCATCAATAACACTCTGGCAGTATTATTTCTCTGGAAATTAGTTGCTTTATCTGCAATGGTATCAAGTTTTATGCCGCGCCTAGGCATTGCTCCAGCAGTTTTCTCTACTACAACGTGTACAGCGCCAACAGTAACGGTACTAGCAATAAATGCTGAAGATACCCCTAGTGCTAATGTAAATCCAAAAGCTTGCAAAGGAGGAAGGGGTGAAAGCGAATTAGCTAAAAAGGCGAAAATAGTAGTTACTACGGCTAGTGTTAAAGCAGTCCTAATTTTCATGAATGATTGTATCCAAGCTTTGGCAGCACTATCAGTTTTGGATCTAGCTTTCTCATACCCTGTTTGTAAATGGATACAATAATCGATACCAAGTCCTAGGACCACAGGGGCGACTGCAACTTCTAAAATGGTAAATCCAACCCCTAACATAGAAATAATCCCATAAGTCCAAACTAATGATGCTGAAAGTCCGAGTAAAGGTGCTGCAACCATCATGAACGATCTGAATGTTATTGCAAGTAGTAAAACAACTACCAGAATAGCCAAAACGAAAAGATAAATGAGATTATCAAGAGTTGATTTATTTATATCATTGCTAACTAGTGAATCAGAGATTACCCCATACTCTAAATCGGGTGAGTTACTACTTTCAGAAAGCATATTCCTTATTTCATCGGCATAAACTAAGTTACTATTTCCATCTAAATCGCCACTCATCTCTATAATCCATAGAGTACTAGAAGCCTGAGGAGTAGGATTACCCATTTCATCTTCGAGCCAATTACAAACTGATTCAAAATCAAGATCTTGATGTAGCATCACTGAAGATGCAAAAGAGGCGGACGCTATTGTTTTCTCATCACTACTAAAAGAAGAATCGCAATTCTCCTCATTTTCAAATACTGAATTTAGTAAATCTTGCCATTCATCGAAATCGGAAAGAGAACCGGAATAATTACTTTGATCTATAGCCCTTTGCATAATCTCAGCGATGTTTAGTTGTGATTTGATAAAATTATCATTAGTAGTGGAATAGTTATTAATCATATCATAATCTTTGAATAATTGCTTTAATGCCCC
>Ga0302119_10001024_pt1 | contig 12578 bp, 19 predicted proteins | sample AG5_Tmax_MG_FD_203114 | JGI IMG/M metagenome (GOLD analysis project Ga0302119, IMG submission 203114) | Marine microbial communities from Western Arctic Ocean, Canada - AG5_Tmax | ecosystem: Environmental > Aquatic > Marine > Oceanic | place: Canada: Western Arctic Ocean | collected 2017-10-01 | reverse complement strand
TACATGTTGAGCCCTGCGCTTTTGCATTCCAGCCAACACCGACAATTTTGAGTTTCTTTGTAAAGCTTTTCGTAACACCTTCTACCATGTTGTAGATTCGGCTACGAGTAGTGCCCCACAACGCTCTCGCTTGGCGCGTGGCGTCGTCTCCTGCTACCACTGTGCAGTTAATATTTTTTGCTTCTTCATCAAACTGCACATCAACTTCTTCTCGCCAATCAAATGACAGGTTCCCTTTTGGACCCTTAATGTCAATTGAGCGATTCGATGCGTTGATTTTTACTTCAACGCCTGATGGAACTGCAATTGCTTGTTTACCTATACGTGACATAATCTAATCCTCTTTCGCGTTAAGCGACTGTGGCTACTACCTCGCCACCAACATTTTCAACACGACATCGTCTGTCGCTCATAATGCCGCTGCTTGTTGAAACAATCGCAATTCCGAGTCCACCGAGTGGTCGTGGAAGATCTTCCACGCTTCGGTATACACGGCATCCAGGCTTGGATTCACGCTTGATTGTGTTAATAACTTTTTCGCCTCGCTCGCCGTATCGAAGGTGAACATCAAGGCGACCTTGACGACCATCGTCGATAACTTCGAACCCTTCAACGAATCCTTCGTCGACGAGTACTTGTGCGATACCTCGGTTCAACTTGCTGTTAAGGCAAGCGACTGAAGGTGAATGATTACGGACTGCGTTTCGAACGCGTGTAAGCATATCGGCTGTTAAATCTTGTTGTGACATTTTTTTATTACTCCAAACATGTGCAAGCTGTACTTACAACATGTGATTCTCAATTTACCAACTGGCTTTCCGCATTCCGGGGATCTTGCCTTCCAACGCGAGTTGGCGAAGCATGATTCGGCTGATACCAAATTTGCGATACACACCACGGCCTCGACCGGTGATTTGGCATCGATTCTTTTTGCGAGTCGAGAACTTAGGTTCTCGTTTCATTTTTTCAAATACGCGTTTACTTGCCATGTTCTTTCCTTATTCCTCATCCCGTTCAAACGGCATACCGAGTTGTTCCAAAACGAATTTGCTTAACTCAGGTTTAGAGTTTTCAAATACGAGGTTTATATTCATACCATGCGAGAAGTTCACTTCTGCCATGTTGATCTCTGGCCAAACTGCTTGCTCTGTTAAACCCATAGAGTAGTTCCCTGCAGCATCAAAAGATGTTTTCTTCAAACCGCGGAAGTCTTTAATACGGGGAATCGCAAGTGAAATCAATCTGTCAAGGAAGTACCACATTTGATTGCCACGCATGGTGACCATAAATGCTGATGGTGCGCCTTCGCGAACTTTGAAGTTCGCCACAGATTTCTTCGCACGAATCATAATTGGCTTTTGACCTGAAATTGTAGTCAACGTCGAAAGGACAGTGTCGCGAATTTCTGGCTTCAGCTTCTGGTTGTCTAAGAAACGGCCAATACCAACATTGACGGTGGCTTTGACTAGCTTTGGCGCTTTGCTCACGTTTTTCAAGTCAAATTCCTTGATAACAGCAGCTTGCACCTCGTCGTTGTAGAGAGCGTTTAATCTTGGTTTTTCAATAGTTGCAGTCATGGCTTTACTTTCCTGATGGGCGAGCGTCTGCGGAATGAATCTCGCAGAGCACTTTCTCGACCTTCTTGCCTTTGTCATCTCGAGAAACGCCAATTTTAACTTTGGTGCCGTTCTCTTGTGTTTCGTATCGAACGCGAGCTGGCTTTCCGTCAAACTCTGGGCTTACGTTACTCATGTGGATTGACATCTCTTGTTTGATGACGCCACCATTTGGATTTGCTTGCGATGGTTTAATGTTCTTATTGCGAACATTCACGCCTTTTACAACAACACGATCTTTCTTCGTGATAACGCGTAGGACTTCGCCTATTGCGCCTTTGTCGTTACCAGCTGTAACCACTACTTTATCGCCTTTTCGAATATGTCTCGGCATTACACTACCTCCGATGCGAGTGAAACAATTTTCATGTAGTTCTTTTCACGAAGCTCGCGAGCAACTGCACCAAAGATACGTGTTCCCGTTGGGTTCATATCTTCGTTAAGAAGCACGCATGCGTTCGAATCGAATCGAACGTATGAGCCATCTGCACGACGAGTTGGGTACTTCGTACGTACGATAACGGCGCGAATAATATCGCCTGATTTGACTTGTGAGTTAGGCAATGCCTTTTTCACAGTACAAACGACTCGGTCGCCTACGCCACCTGTTCGTCGAGTGTACTTGCCACGAGCAGTAGAGCCACCAAGGACACTAATGACTAGTACCTCTTTTGCTCCGCTGTTATCAGCGACTTCCATTCTTGATTCTTTTTGTATCATCTGTCTATTCCTTGATGCGCTGTCTTAGACAACAGCGGCCTCAACAATGCGGGTTACTACCCACGATTTTGTCTTTGAAATTGGTCGGCACTCTGCAATTTCAACTTTGTCGCCTAGTTTGGCTTCGTTGTTTGCATCGTGTGCTTGAATAAGCGAACGACGTCGAATGAATTTCCCATACTTTGGGTGCTTCACAGAGAACTGAATCTCTACTTTGCAACTTTTATCTCGCTTATCAGATGTAACTACACCTACTTTGCGGGAAGCATTTTCTGGGATTACTATTTCTTTTAAATGACTCATATATTTGTACCTGCTTACGCTTTCGCGGCCTTACTTCTTACATTACGTTCTGTAATCAAGCGTGCAATGTCCTTACGAATTTTGCCATACTGGGAAGTATCTTGAATCTTCTCAGTAACGCCTTGTGTTTTGAGTTCGAAGAGCTTCTTGCGAAGATTGTCTACTTCGATCGATAGTTCTTCATCACCTAATTTGTGGACTGCGTTTGCTTTCATAACTTCTTTCCTTCATCTACTAACTTGCGTTAGACAGATAGTCTCCGTCCTACGAACCGGCAACGTACCGGCATTTTATGAGCGATCCGAGCCATAGCTTGTTTTGCCATGTCTTCTGGAACGCCACTAATTTCGAATAAAATTGTTCCGGGCTTCACTCGTGCTGCCCAGAAATCTGTATCCGCCTTACCTTTACCCATGCGAGTTTCAAGTGGCTTCTTTGAAATCGGCTTATCAGGAAATACTCGGATGACGATTTTGCCTTGTCGACGGAGGAAGTGCTGCGCCGCAACACGACCTGCTTCGATTTGTCTAGCGGACACCCAGTGTGTGCCGAGTGACTGTAAGCCGTACTCGCCGTAAGCCACGTAGTTGCCACGTGTGGCTTTGCCTTTCATCTTCCCGCGCATTTGTTTGCGGAACTTAATTCTCTTTGGCATTCTTGGCATTTTGAAGTGCCTCCTTACAACAGTTCGGAGTGTTCCGAACAAAAATTACTAATTAACGACGACCTCGAGCACGACCGCGAGCACCTGCTGCTCGTGAATCTGTTTGCTCTTCTTCAGCGTCTGAATACATACCTTTGAAGATCCAAACTTTTACACCAATGATTCCATATGTGGTTTGAGCGTGTACAAGTGCGTAATCTACATTTGCTTGAAGAGTAGACAATGGAATAGAACCCTCTCGCACAACAAACTTACGAGCCATTTCAGCACCACCAAGGCGACCTGAAATTTGAATCCGTATACCCTTTGCGCCATGCTGCATCGCTGATTCACAACGTTGCTTCAATAGGCGACGGAAGTTTCCACGCTTTCGCATTTGCTCGCCAACTGCTTCAGCAATCAATCGAGCGTCTGTGTCTGGGTTCATGACTTCCATAATCTTGACTTGCGCCTTACGACCAGTCAATGCTTGCAAGTCTACAACAAGTTTATCAATCTCAGAACCCTTTGGTCCAACAACTAAGCCTGGGCGTGCTGTTTTTACAATGACAGTCAACTCTTCACGAGTTCGTTCAATGTAAATGTCAGACACAGCGGCAAATGGCGGAGTGCGGTTGAGGCGCTTGTCTACAAATTCGCGAATGCGATAATCTTCGACGAGCAACTCTGCAAAGAGTGCTTTTGGTGCATACCAGCGGGACTTATGCCCTTCGGTAATACCTACGCGGAATCCAAATGGATGAACTTTTTGTCCCATTATTTTTTCTCTCCAACAGAGATGATGAGGTGACTAGTTGGTTTGTGGATTGGGTGGGCTCGGCCACGATCCTTCGGTCGCCATCGTTTAATGACGGAACCTTCATCCACTCTTGATTCAGAAACGTACAGTGCTGAAACATCTGCGTCTTGCTCTTCAGCATTCGCAATTGCACTGTTAAGTACTGATTTGAAATACCACGCTGCTCGTTTCTTGGAAAATTCAAGCTGAGCAAGCGCTACATCGATTTTTTTACCACGAATCAAATCCGCTATAAGGCGAGCCTTGCGGGGTGAGATACGTGCGTATTTATGTATTGCTTTAAATGTCATAAGTTTAAACCTACAGCGTTACGCTCTAATGCCTTCCTTCTTGTTTGTATGGCCACGGAACACACGCGTGTGCGAGAATTCGCCTAGCTTGTGGCCAACCATATCTTCAGTACAGAAGACTTCCATGAATTTATTGCCATTGTGGACAAGGAACGTCATACCAACAAACTCTGGAACGATCGTGCATGAACGCGACCATGTTTTGATTGGTGTTTTTGCCTTGGATGCTGCTTGAGCCTCAACCTTGCGGTAGAGTTTCTCATTAACAAATGGGCCTTTTTTAAGTGATCTTGACATATCTTTTTCCTAAGGTCAGACTTTAAGTTGTCCGTAACGTTTACTCTTACGACGACGGAGGATGCGTGCATCCGTCCACTTCCCACGTTGCCTTGTGCGACCACCCTTAGATTTCGTGCCTGAAGCACTTGCTGGGGTTCGACCACCTTTGGAACGACCTTCACCACCACCAAGCGGGTGATCGTGGTGACTCATAGCCATACCACGGACTTTAGGTCGACGACCTAGCCATCGGTTACGACCAGCTTTACCAAGCTTGACGTTTTGATGGTCAGTGTTTCCAAGTTGGCCGATTGTTGCACGGCACTCAACGGAGACTTGACGAATTTCGCCTGATGGCAACACGATTGTTGCCCAGCGACCTTCACGGTTACTCAAACGAGCGCCTGCACCAGCTGAGCGACAGAGTGCGCCACCTTTGCCTGGTTCAAACTCGATATTGTGTACCGTCAAGCCTGTTGGGATGAATTTCAATGGCATGCAATTGCCAGCTTTGGGCTCGATTGCACTGTTTGAACTTTTTACTGTGTCGCCATCTGTCATGTTCCGGGGTGCCAAGATGTAACGCTTCACACCATCTTCGTATTGAAGAAGTGCAATATGGCAACTGCGGTTTGGATCGTATTCGATGCCAATAACTGTTGCTGCCATATCATCTTTCAGACGACGGAAGTCAATTTTACGGTAACGACGCTTGTGTCCACCACCGCGACCCTGGACAGTAATTTTGCCCTGGTTGTTGCGACCACCGCGTTTTTTCAGCGGTGCAAGTAGTGATTTTTCAGGAGTCTTCTTAGTCACTTCTACGTGAAGGTTCACGGAAGCGTTTCGACGTCCTGGTGTAACTGGTTTGTAAACTCTAATAGCCATAAGTGTTATTCGCTCACTCTCTTAGAAGAGCTCGATGCGATCCTCCGCATGAAGTTTCACGATAGCGTGCTTTACGCTGCCAACTCGGAACCAGCCCATGCGGTTTCTACGCATTTGACCTTTTCTGACTTGTGTTGCAACGGAAAGAACACGAACGCCGTAGAGTTCTTCTACAGCTTTTTTGATTTGACCTTTAGTCGATCGGCGATCGACTTCAAACGCAAAGCGATTGTTCGCTGTTGCGTTGAATGTCGTCTTTTCAGTGACAAGAGGTTTTCTGATAATTGTTGTAACTTCCATTAGGCTACCTCCTCAGCTTTCTTCCAAGCAGAACCGTCTAAGAATGCTTCCATTGAAGTTTTATCAACGACAAGGTATCGATGGTTCAACAATTCAAACACATTTAATTGGTCGATGCGAATTGTGTCCACATTTGCAATGTTTCGAGCTGAAACAGCCGCGTTACGGTTTTCGCTGTCAACTGCAATCAAGCAACTTCTATCGATGCCTACAGCATCAAGTATTGCTTTAAATTCGCTAGTTTTAGGAGTAGCAAACTCAAGGTCAACGATGCATTTCACTTCGCCGTCAATAAGTTTCGCGAGCAATGCATTTTTGTTTGCGAGCTGGCGCATTTTCTTCGGCATATCTTTGCGGAAGTCTTCGTGTGTACGAGTCTTTGCAAATGTAACACCGCCACCCTTTCGGATGTTGGAACGAACTTGACCCATTCGGGCGTTGCCAGTTCCTTTTTGCTTGTAAATTTTTCGAGTGGAACCTTCAACCATTCCGCGACTCTTGGTTCGAGCTGAACCTTGGCGGCGATTGGAGTGGAACATTACATACGCTTGCTTAAGAAGCGTGGGTCGCACCTCGGTGCCGAGCACTGCTTCGTCGATACTAAGTGTATCAACTTGCTTGCCCTTTCTATCATATATGGGAAGTTCAATCATAATCTTTAATCACCTGTGACTTTCGTCGTTGTTTGCCTTACTCTCTGATGCTGCCAGAAGTCCTGTTGGGAATAAATCCATTCGGGAGTCCGGTGAGTGCTCAGTAGTGCTTGACTCGGCGTCCTTTTTCTATTTGTCGCGACTTACTGGTTCTCTTAATGAGCCTTGAAAATCTACCAATAAAATTATTTACTGGCTGCGGTAGTTTTCTTCCTGTTTAAGCGTTTCGAAGTTCGTACTAAAACCATTCCTGAGTTTGGTCCAGGCACCGAGCCTTTTACCAACATCAGATTACGTTCGTTATCTATATGTACTACAGGCAAACTACGACTAGTAATTTGCTTGTTCCCCATTTGGCCAGCCATGCGCTTGCCTTTTTTGGGCTTTGGGCCAGTACCTAGGTTGGTAGCATGGCCGTTAATGGAACCAATTTTACGGTGAGCTCTCTTTACACCGTGAGATGCTTCAAGCCCTTTAAAGTTATGGCGCTTCATGCCACCTTGAAAACCCTTACCTTTGCTGATGCCGACGACATCAACAAACATCACGTCTTCAAAAAGCGATACGTCTAGCGTTTGGCCAACTTCAAGATCGCCAATTTCTTCTACACGTGCTTCGCGATGGAATCGCTTAGGTGCTGTACTCGCTTTTGCATCGTGACCAATAATGGGCATCGTGGCTCGGCCAGGATTCACATCTTCGTATCCAAGTTGCACTGCGTTATATCCCTCTGCCTCTTCAGTTTTAATCTGAGTAATTACACAAGGACCAAGTTCAACAATAGTTACTGGTATATTTGTGCCGTCTTCAAGAAAGTACCGTGACATTCCAACTTTTCTTCCAAGCAATGTTTTTGACATTTGTTTGTTGTCCTTTGTAGTTGCCTAATAAAAGGCTAGAGGGTTTTGATCAGAGGTCGTTGTTCGACATGACCGGAGTAGTTAAGCAAGCGTGTTACGCTTTAATTTTCACAAAGACGCCAGCTGGAACAACGAGTCGATTTAACGCTTCAATTGTTTGCGCATTGGAATCTGAGATATCAATGATTCTTTTATGTGTTCGAATTTCAAACTGCTCGCGTGATTTCTTATTCACAAAAGTTGAGCGGTTTACTGTATAGATTTCTCTACGAGTTGGCAGCGGGACCGGACCAGCTACGCGAGCACCAGTACGTTTTGCATGATCTACAATCTCTTTCGCCGAAGCATCAAGTGCTTGGTGATCGTAGGCTTCCATTCTGATTCGAATAATCTGCATCGCAGGTAGTTCTCCAACTTCTTTCAAGACAAAGTCCGCAACATGCGGGCTCTTACACATAGCCACACCCTGTAAGAAAAGGCGTGAATCGGAGATTCTATCCTGCCAGGGGCTATCCTGTCAACTGATTAGTGCCATACCTGACTCTTTTTCAGCAGGCGAGTAGACGTGCTACAGTGTGCCGTATGATTCAAGTATTTTTGCTCTCTTTAGTTGCTCAATTCGGCAACGCAACGTACCAAAATGGTGATATTGGTCTAAAAATCGATCTTCCAGCAGAATCGACTGTCTCGGGAACATCTAAGAACCCCCCATTTTGCATGATTTCTAGTTCTAACCCTATGAATATGTGGCATTTACGCCTTGAACGGGGAATAAATCCCAACGCCAAGACCGCTAAGGAATTGTTACACGTTCCTCAACTTGGCGAGCACGCAAGCAAGACCACGACTATTGAAAATAACACCATGCGAGCCGGAGACCTTGAAGGCTGGCTTCATGTGTTTCTTTCTAACGATGGGCAACCCACGCCCCTGATCATGGTTCAGTTTGCTCTCCCTACCAACGGAGACCAATTTATCCTTGCAACAGCGAGGTTTTCGCAAGCATCGTGGGATAGAAATTCAAAAATGATTCTCGAATGCATGCAAACAATCCGCCCTCTTGATCCAGTAGCGCTGATTCAGGGCAAATTAGCAGCCCTAGAACATGCTGCATCTGTCCTAGATGCTATCAGTAAAGAGAGCCTTAGCGCATTGATTGGTTTTCATGAGTGGCGAAGAGTTCAATCCAAACTAGATGGTGGCTCGACATACGAAGATATTGGGTACGCCCTCGTGCAAGTTTCAGCAGGTAATCGAGAAGAAATTGAAATTAGAGACGGGCAAGAAGAATTAGAGAAAACTGGCCTCATCGTTACAGTGCGCTCTAGGTTAGTGCCAAATATAGAAACTGGTGTAGTTATGGATGCATTTGGACGGTACTGGGTGAGTTGGGATGGCGAAGAATCTCGATGGTCAAACCGAGTAACAAAATGGCTTGAAAAAGCGAAATCAACAGAGAGCGAAACTGGCATTCGTAACCGACCAGAAATTGGTTCGCCTAAATCTAGGCTCATCGTATTGCAACAAGATTTAACATCAGATGTCATAAAACCACCATTCAAAGCATTGGCTGAAGACCCATGGCTTCCTCGCGCTCTCGTTTGGATACTCGGCCCCTTCCTTTCGTCTTCAGGCCATGACGAACAATTCATGTGGATGACGTACGAAAACAGTGGCGGCAATTCTAAAATTGTAACTCGCGTTGATTCGTTGCATCAGAACGAGGACGAGAGTTGGACTGTCGATACCAAAGTTGGAGAAGGCGAAGTGACTCTCTGGTCTACGTTTAACGAAGATGGTTCGTTGCTCACGCAAACACAAAAAAATGGCGCTGTGGTAACAGGCGCAACACACGACATGCTCGAGAATATTTGGGCTCCAAGAAATCTTTGGTAAACATTACAGCGTGTTCATTTCACTTACAAGATTGTGTAATTGTTCCGTACTGTAGAGCGGAAATGCCCACTCTCTTTTTGCAGCAATACGTGCATCTTCCATGTATGCATCCTTGTCTAAAAATTCTTGAATGGAATCAAGCCACCGGCGCATTTCTTGAAAATGAACTTTTCGCTGTGGTGAGCCATACGGCGACTCTTCAATTGCACGTAGGTACTTCTCTTTGGTTTCCGAATCAAGCAGAGGAGAAAAATATTCTCGACGCGCTTCCGCCCACGACTGGAAATGCAAAGGCAACCGCAAAGTTGCGCTCGCCATTACTTTAGAAGAAGGCTCCACTCTAAGCCATTCTCTGCACCACATCTCCATGCAATTATCGTATGCATACCCGCCAGAGCCATGTATAAACAAATCGCAAGAAAGTAAGCGCGCAAGCAACGTAAGCGTGAGCGCGCGTGGGCGATTCTCTTCGTACCCCATGTTGAACTTCTCATTGCTGGCTCCTTGCCAAAGCGGCAATTCCGTTTCTCCCAAAACAGAAATACCTGCTTCAGGATAGTGCTCAACAGCAGCATTGTACGCATGTATACATGCATCTGAGTGAGTAAACATATCTTCTAGCATCGCTTTGCCAAACGACGATGCAAGCAATGCACTGCCGGGCAATACGAAATCCACCGTTGCGTATGGCTTCATACACTCAACAATCGCATTCGCAAATTGCATCGCAGCATTCTCGCCTTGCGCCTTTGCTAATGCTGAAGCAAACGGCTCTACACCGTAGGTGTGTACTCTTGGTTGATCTTGCATTGCAATAGAAGCGTCAACGTCTGCAATATCTTCACGTTGTATTGAAAGGTGACCCGAATCTTTGCATGTTTCAATTGTCCCTGCACTACCAATATGATGGTCAACGACTAAAAATACAACTACGCCATCTACTTGCTTTGCAAGCCTTGCCGCAGCAATAAACTTTGCCAATATGCCCGGGTGAAAAAACGTGGGTTGATGACCCACCATCAATAATGGCGTGTCAAGTGGCAGGTTGTTTGCAAGTCGAAACTCGTGTTGCCATGCTGAAATATTTTTGCCGAATACTTCGCCCTTGGATGGGCCTACTAATGTTTTCCACTCTGAAAATTCTGGCTCTACAGCCACTGCCTCGCATGCTGTTAGCATGGAGTACTCGATGAATGCAACTCCAATAACGTCTCGTGCTTTCTCAATTCGTTGCAAAGAACTGCGCGGTAATGGTCAAGGCGTTTCACTGGGTCATCGAGTTGCCCACCAAATGTCCGATTTGGGTCGTTGTAAATCATTCGCACTGGAATTTCTGTGATTCGCAGTTTGCGAGCAGCCGCTTGTACCCAAAATTGAATCGGAAATGCGTATCCGTTGACATCAAAGTCAAATGCATCAAGAGTCGGAACTCGGTACGCCTTGAACCCACAAAATGCATCCGTAATAACAATGCCAAGGGCATCGTGCAACTCATCTGTCACTTGACGATTGATTGCTTGTCGCTCCTTTGGGGGCATATCGTTTTCTGGGTGTGTCTCTGCATACCTTGACCCAGAAATGATATCTGAGTCATCTTGATCAATCATCCGTACAAAGTCTGGGATCGAAGCAGGCTCGTGTTGTTCGTCGCAATCCATCGTAATGAGCCAATCAAAATTATCGACTGCTGCCCAGCGGAACATGTCTTGCAGTGATCGTCCATACCCTCGATTCTCGGAATGGCGAATGACTTCCACTTTGTGCCCTGCGAGCAATGCCGGTGTCAAATCTGTCGAACCATCGTCAACTACCAGAATGTCGTCCGCATACTTACAGACCTCGCTGAGCACACTATTAATATACTTCGCTTCGTTGTACACAGGGATACCAATAAGGATTCTCTTCTTCATCTACGTATTGTAGAGGGTCTGGTACACCTGTACCAATAAAAAAGGGCCCTGCAGTTGCAGGGCCCTTTTGTATCAAATTTACACAGTACTTACTGGCATGGTCCCCACGCGCTAACCACTTCGAGGATATCAGAAACATTGACTGTACCATCGCCGTTTACATCAGCAGCGGAGTCATTTGTACCCCAGTACCCAACGATATAAAGAATATCGCTCACGTCAATAGTACCACTACCATCAGTGTCAGCAGGACATGGAACCGCACATGGGCTTGATGCACATGTTGTTTCAGGTCCTTGCCATTCGCCACCGTTACTGTTGCATTCCGCTTCTTCTAACTCGAAGCAATCTGCATCGAAGCAACAAGCACCCATTGGATTGCCGCCGCCATCGCATTCGCAGTCTCCACTGTCGCAATCGAATTCGTCGCAATTCATCCAAATCGCTACGCCAGCGGGACATTCATCGCAACCGTAATCAGCAGGAATGTATGCACCATCGTCACAATATCCATCGCCTTGCCACTCTGCGTAGACATAATCCGGGAAGCATGTGCCTTCGCAATCAGCAGTCCAATCTGCTGGGCATTCTCCACCGCCGCCACCGCATGGCTCGCTAGCACATGAAGTGTTATTGCCTTGGTATTCTCCACCAGCAGCTGCACAGTCAGTATCAGTCATAGTAGAGCAATTTGTACCGACACAACAAGCACCAGTTGGATCGCCGCCACCACCACAACCAGTACAGTCGCCACCATCGCATTGGAATGCATCGCAATTTAAGTAAATCGCAACACCGTTCCATTCGTAGGTGCCGTCATCGCAATAGCCATCTGCAACCCAGTTTTCCGGGCAACAATTACCATTACAGTCTTGCATTTCTCCGGCAGGGCATTCACCACCACCGCCACAATCTGTACAGTCGCCGCCATCGCATTGGAACTCATCGCAATTTAAGTAAATCGCAACGCCGTTCCATTCGTAGGTACCGTCATCGCAATAGCCATCTGCAACCCAGTTTTCTGGGCAACAATTACCATTGCAATCTTGCATTTCTCCAGCAGGACATTCACCGCCACCGCCGCAAGGATCGCCGTTGCAGGAAGAATTATCGCCGTTATATGTGCCGCCTGCGCTTGCGCAATCAGCTTCATTTATAATTGAACAACTCCCGTTAACGCAACATGCGCCGGTAGGGTCACCACCGCCACCGCAATCTGTGCAGTCGTCGTTATCACAATTGAATGCATCGCAATTCAAGTAAATCGCAACGCCTTCAGGTCCGCCATACCCATAGTCTGATGGAACGTACGCACCATCGTCGCAGAAGCCATCGCCTACCCAGTCTGTATACACAGAATCTTCGAAACAAGTTCCTACACAGTCAGGTGAATACCCAAC
>Ga0302119_10001021_pt1 | contig 12585 bp, 6 predicted proteins | sample AG5_Tmax_MG_FD_203114 | JGI IMG/M metagenome (GOLD analysis project Ga0302119, IMG submission 203114) | Marine microbial communities from Western Arctic Ocean, Canada - AG5_Tmax | ecosystem: Environmental > Aquatic > Marine > Oceanic | place: Canada: Western Arctic Ocean | collected 2017-10-01 | reverse complement strand
GAAGGCGGTGGCGGCCTTGGAAAACAAGACCCTTGCGTTTTTCGTGACCGATATTCGTGTGGATACAAACCGAACCAGCGCCTATCTCGTGTTGGACGATGCTCTGTTTCTGAAGGTGCAGGCCCCTCCGAACTATGAATTGTTCGAGAAGGAAAGAGCTCTTTATTCCCGACCGGGCCGTAAGGACCGTCGCTCCGATCCGAGCCGGAGGGTAAACGCCCTAGCGCGCTTCATGGCTCGCGAAGGTGCCCAGTACAAAGTCCTCTTCACCTCAAAGACCCTCCTGGAGTTTGGCACAGTTGGGATCTCGGAGGGTGTGATCATTCACAGGTAAGCGCAGGAGAAGAGTCAGCTCTCGTATCTCTTGACCAGTTTTTCAAGTCGTCGTCCCAGGGGACCGACAAGCGCCGCTTCGTAGTCAGGCAGGTGGTCGATGTCGGCGAGGGGAGGGAGAGCATAGGTTGCGATCCCGTGTTCCGCTGCACGTTCCATGGTCACCTCGTAGGTGGCGGGAGAACTCCACGGAATGCCTTCGAAGAGGGCAGGGAGGAAGCGCTTGGTGGCGAGCAGGTGATAGCCACCATCGGGAGTAGGACCGATCACGGCATCGTGCCGGTGGCTGAGCTGAGCGAAGGCCGCGTGTATCCAGCGACTCGAGATCTCGATGCAGTCGCTGCCGATCACGGCGACTTTTTGGAATCCTTCCTCGAAGGCACATCGCATCGCTCCGGTGAGTCGTTGGCCAAGGTCCCCTTCGCCCTGGGCATGGAAATCGATCTCCTCGGGATCGAGCAGGATGTCCTTGGACTCCATGATCTCGGGGAGAATCCAAAACTTGATTGCCTCGTGGGCGTCGTCTGGCGCGTAGCAGAAGCGCAGCCGACAGTCTTCGAGACCCCCAAGTTGCTGGAGAAGGATGCGGACCATGGCGCGATAAATGTTCGCGGCCTTGTCGCTGCCGACCTCGGTGGCGAGGCGCGTTTTTACCTGACCGGGGAGGGGTTCTTTGAGAAAGACGAGAAGGAGGCGCATGATGGTGGGGGCTGGAAAGGACGGAACGGGACTGGGTAAAATTGGGGAAAGGGAAGATGAAGCGGGAAGAAGACCGGAATTTTACTTAAGACCCCTTGAAAACTAAAAAATATTAGCATTCAACCTTGTTTTTCCCGGTGTCTTGGGGGATTCTATGGGGGTGGCAGAGCCTACCTTGTAGCTCCGGGTAAAAATTTATGCCGAGATCCAAGAATAAGTCGAAGCGTAAAGGCGCTAGCGATTCCCGATGGCCGAATGAGGTTATTGGGATTTCGTTCATTGGAATAGGGGTCTTGCTCCTTCTCTCGCTAGTCTCGTACACCCCGGGGGATCTTCCCATCAAGTTTCCGTTTACGGACTGGGAATTGCTGGGGAGTTTCGCCCTCGGGATGGAAGCCAACGTTCCACGGCAGAATTGGATCGGACCGGTGGGAACGGTCTTGGGATTCGGTCAAATTCAGCTTTTCGGGGCGGCGGCCTATCTCTTGCCCTTGGGCTTGATTTGGATGGGCATGGCCAAAGTCTTGATGGACGCGCAGTTTACCCTGCGGACTTGGATCGGATTTGCGGTCTTTCTGGTAAGTGGGGCCTGTCTCCTGGGAGTGCAATCGTCCTTCTTTGCGACTTGGCCAGCGAGCTACGTCATCGTGGGACCGGGTGGGATTCTTGGCAAAGGGTTGGGCATGGTCGCCTTCAAGGGGCTTCTCAACACCCTTGGATCAGTGGTTTTACTTGGGACCATTTACCTCATGAGCCTCTTCACCCTTCTTGGGGTGCATCCCATCAAGTTTGCGAGGGAGCTCTACTTTTGGGCGATGGAGAAGTTTGGGGAGCTACGCGAAGCTTGGGTTGAGCGTTCTTCCGAGCGGGCTCGCCCAGCGACGAAGCGAACCGCAGACAAGAAGAAGAGTGCCCGTCGAAAGCCGGTTGTTGAGGTTGAGGGAGAAGAGGAAGACGAGGAAGACGAGAGCGATTACGAAGAAGATGAGGAGGGACAGTCCCAATTGCCGCTCGTAGTACTCCCTGAGCCTCAGATTATCGATGCCACTCAGCGGATCACCTCCACGATGGCGGTGGGAGCCAAACCCTTTGAGCGGAAGAAGAGCCCGGAGCACGCGGCGCTGAGTTCAGAAGGATTCGAAGATTACGAGTTGCCCGGGTTTAATTTGCTCGCCATCGATGAGGATGACTCCCTGGTGGAGGACAACACGGACTTTCTCATCGCGCAGCAGACGAACATTGTGGAAACGCTGAGGGCGTTTGGGGTGGAAGTGACGGCAGGAGACATCACCCGCGGACCAACCATTACGCGTTATGAAGTCTACCCGAGTGTCGGGCTGCGGGTGAGCCGCATTGCCCAGCTCGAGCCGGACATCGCCCGTGCGACCAAAGCGGAAAGGGTGAACATCCTCGCGCCGATCCCGGGCAAAGACACGGTGGGCATCGAAATCGCCAATGATACGCGGATGCCGGTGGCCCTCAGTGAGCTCCTTCAAGACGATGAGTTTCGCAGCGCGAAGCGCAAAATTCCGCTTGCGCTTGGCAAGGACGTTTATGGCAAGGCGGTCATCGGGGACTTGGCTGCCATGCCTCACTTGCTGGTGGCGGGGGCGACGGGCTCCGGAAAGTCGGTCTGCATCAACTCGATCATTTCCAGTATTCTCTTCAAGTTTGGTCCGGACGAGCTGCGCTTCATCATGATCGATCCCAAGGTGGTTGAGATGCAGATGTATTCCAAACTGCCCCACCTCGTGGTGCCGGTCGTGACCGATCCGCGCAAGGTGTTGGGTGCGCTCAAGTGGTGTGTGAATGAGATGGAGCGCCGCTACAAGATTTTTGCCAAAGAGGGCGTGCGGAACTTCGATGCCTTCAATCTTCGTGTGCGGGAAGAAGAGGAATACGAGTTCGAGGAAGAGGAGGGCGAGGAAGCAGAGGGCGAGGAAGCAGAGGAGGAAATCGTCGAGGAGGAGCACATCGAGTCGATTGCCACCGCCCTGGAAGATGGTGAGCTCGGGCCGATGGAAAGCGATGATGAGGAGGACGAGGAGGACGAAACTCCGGATCGATTCCCCTATATTGTGGTGATCATCGATGAGCTTGCGGACCTCATGCAGACCTCTCCCGCGGATGTCGAGATGTGCATTGCGCGGATCGCACAGAAAGCCCGCGCCGCGGGTATTCACCTGATCGTGGCGACTCAGACTCCGCGTGCGGATGTGGTCACCGGGATCATCAAAGCGAACATACCGAGCCGGATTGCCTTTCAGGTTTCATCGGCCCTCGACAGCCGGGTCATTCTGGATGGAAAAGGTGCCGAGAAGCTGGTGGGCCAAGGCGACATGCTCTTCCTTGCTCCGGGCTCCGCAAAGCTGGATCGCGCCCAAGGGGCCTGGATTTCTGATGAAGAGGTCGAAGACCTGGTGAACTTCTGCTCGAATCAAAGTGAACAACGCTTCGAAGAGAGTGTGCAGGCCAGCATTGATTTCGGGGGGAGCGGAGCCGGTGATGATGGGGACGATGTTTCCGACGCAGATGAAGAGATTTTACAGAAGTGCATCGAGGTCATCGTGCAGGAGCAGAAGGCGAGCACTTCTCTCCTGCAGCGCCGATTGCGTCTCGGCTACACCCGGGCGGCACGGATGGTCGACATTCTCGAGCAGCGAGGAATTGTTGGACCCGCTGACGGAGCGAAGGCCCGGGAGGTCTTCATGAAGGGGGAGCCAGTCGGGGTGGAGTAGGGGAACGCGCACGGCTCGGCGGACACTCATACAACCCGATTGAAGAACGAGGGCCGGGCCTCGAGAGGAACGAGGAGGTGGGGCTACGCAGGAGAGTTTCCGACGAGATCGGTCACGACTGCGAAGATCGCGTCCTGGATATCTTCGATCGATTGATCAGCATCGATCACAGTCACGAAGTCGTCCTGCACCGAGCGGAAAATATCGCGGCAGAGTTGCAAGGACTCGAGTTGTTCAAATTCATTGGCCTTTCCATCGCGAACACCGATGCGTTGCAGGGCGGTATCGAGAGAGAGGTCGAGGAGGAGGAGCAAATCCGGTTGGGGCGCAAACTCTTCGTTCACGCGCCGGATCTCCTGTGGGTCGAAGCCCCGCACTCCTTGGTAGGCCATGGTTGAGAAGTAGTAGCGGTCGAGAATGACGATCTCGCCGCCCTGCAAGGACGGTTCGATGAGAGTCTCGACGTGTTCCCGCCGATCCTGGTGGAAGAGTTGCAACTCTTCCTCTGGGGAAAGCCGGCCGGTGGTGGCCGATTCGCGAAGGCGGCGGCCGAAGGCTCCATCAGTAGGCTCGCGCGAGAGCACCACGCGGTGGCCTTGGTCGCGGAGAGAATTGGCCAGAAGCTTGGCCTGAGTGGACTTTCCAGTGCCATCGATGCCTTCGAGAATGATGAGATGGCCAGGATAGGGACGCATGGATCAGGCAAGAATTGGGGACGTTGCAAAGGACTGGAGAACGAAGAGGACATTCCCGTCAGGACTCAATCCTGTGCCCCCCCGGATTAGATATCCTGAGATGGGATTGCTCAAGGATTGTATGATCGGAGAGCCACAAATCTGGCAGAGCTAGAGTGAGAGCGGGGCCTTCCGGAAATTCATCCTGTTCCGGTCAGTTGTGCGGCCCACAAGAGGTTGTGGAGAATCTCGATTCATGCTCTTGGCGGAACCCCATTTCGTCTTGGAGGGGCAACTCTCGGCCCTCCTTTCTGGTGGGTGGGTGGACATGATGTGTTGGTTGGTTGACAAGTGCTGAGATCCTCTTTGCAGTGTCAGTGACTCGAACCGAAACCGGCCGGGATCACTATCAATGAAGGCCCTACCGCCCACGATCTGTCCGCGCAAGCTCCTCACACGGCCGGATGCTCTGATCGTCGGCGCATTGGTTTTCGGGGCACTGCTCGCGAGCGCACAGGATACTCCGTCGAAATTCATACCGCCCCCCTTTGAAGTCGCCGACGGTTTCGAGGTCAGCGTCGCTGCCGCACCACCACTGGTGAAATATCCCATGATGGCCTGCTTCGATGATCGAGGCCGCCTCTACATCGCCGAGAGTGATGGACGCAACCTCACCACCAGGGCGGAGATCGAGAAGGAACTTCCTCGCTTTGTGCGCCGACTCCTCGACACCGATGGGGACGGCGTTTTCGACAAGAGCACCATCTTTGCGGACAAGATGACTATGCCAGAAGGTGGACTCTGGCACGACGGTGCACTCTACATCATTTCTCCTCCCTACCTCTGGCGCCTCGAAGACACCAACGATGATGGTGTCGCTGATAAGCGCGAAAAGATCATCGGCTCGATGAACTTCGACGGACGCGCCAATCAACACGGCCCTTACCTCGGACCGAATGGCCGCTTCTATTTCACCGGAGGTCACTTCGGATACCAGTTCGAAGGAACGGACGGCAGCAAGACCGGCACCAGCCGAGCGGCCGGCGTCTTCTCCTGTCGTCCGGACGGCAGCGATGTTCGCATCGAGGGACAAGGCGGGATCAATCCCGTCGACCTCGTCTTCACGCGGAGTGGCGAGATGCTTTCCACCTGCGCCATCTTTGACAGCTTCGGTGGAAAGAGACACGACGCGCTCATTCATTGGGTCCCGGGCGGACTGACTCAGCGCGTGTATGGCTTGCCTCTCCTTCGCGATACTGGCTATCGCCTGCCAGCAGTTATTCGTTGGGGGCAAGTAGCTCCGGCCGGACTAATGCGTTATCGAGGCACTCACTTTGGTCCCCGCCACATTGACTCTCTCTTCGCCTGTCACTTCAACACCAACAAGGTCGTTCAGGTTCACCTGAAAAAAAACGACTCCACCTTCACGACTGAAGAGAACGACTTTCTCAGCTCCACCAGCTTCGACTTCAGACCTGCCGATGTTCTTGAGGACGCTGACGGCAGCTTGCTGGTCCTCGACACCGGGGGTTGGCTGAGTTGGGGTTGCCCTCACTCCAAGACAGCCAAACCCGAAGTGCTCGGCGCAATTTATCGCATTCGCCGTATAGGCGGAAAGAGATTGGATGATCCCCGTGGCCTCAAGCTTGCATGGGACAAGGCAGAGTCTTCCGAACTCTCAATCCGCCTCGCCGATCCTCGCCCCGCTCTTCGTGACCGGGCGCAGGCCTTGCTCATTACCCGGGGAGAAAAGGCAACGGGGAGCGTTGTTTCCCATTTGGAAAACAACAAGGACCCCAAAGTCCGGCAACGTTGCGTCAGTGTCCTCTCACAGATCGATTCGAAGATTTCTCAAATCGCCATTCGTTCTGCTCTTGAGGACAAGGATGCCGGAGTTCGCGCCCTCGCCGCCCGCTCCCTTGGCATCATGAAGGACAACCATGCGGTGAACTATCTTATCAGGCTTCTATCTGACGAAGAGAGCGCCGTGCGTCGCGCTGCTGCGACTGCCCTCGGTCAAATTGGCGATAAGTCGGGCATCGCGCCAATTTTCAATGCGCTCAAGCCGGACACCGAGCTCCTCTTGCAACACGCCCTCACTCTCGCCCTCATCAAGATCGACAACGAGGTCGCCACCGCACTTTATCTTTCCGATTCGAAATCGCCACATCATCAGAGAACTGCTCTTCGAGTTCTCGATCAGCGCAAATCGAAGCTCCTGATCCCCTCCCTCGTCGTCCCCTACTTCAATTCTCCGCACCCCGCTCTCCGCGATGAAGCCCGCCGCATCATCGTTAGCCGGAAGGACTGGAAGCCTGAGGTGCTCCAGCTGTTTCAAAGTCTGCTGGAAGGAAACTCTCTGGAAGGCGATGCAGCGCAACAATTGGAAGAGATCGCTCTCGCTTTCAATCAGGACGGGGAGTTTCACAAGATCGTCGTGCAGGCCCTCGCCAAGGAAAAAACTGCTGTCGAGATCAAGAGCGTCCTCCTCGCCTCAATCGCTCAGATGGACTCTCTTCCTGATTCTCTCCAATCAGCCCTAAGAACTATTCTCCAGTCGTCGTCCAACGACATGAAGGCCGAAGCTATGCGAGCCATTGTGCGTTTCGATGCCTATAAATCCTTAGCGCCGGAGATCAATCGCATCGCAGTTGACCGCAAGGAGAATTCCCTTCTTCGCTTGAGTGCCTACGAAGCGATCGCTCAAGAGCGCAAGTCATTGAACGCCGTTGAATTGAAATTCATTGAGGGCGTCCTGCGCAGCACCGAGAGTTCACCCCTCCTCCACCGTCAAGCCGCCCGCGCACTCAGCCGGGTGGATTTAACCACAGAGAACCCTTCCCAAACCAAGACCTGCCTCGAGCTGATTGCATTTGCTTCGCCCTACCACCTCGCGCCCCTCTTGGAACCGTTAGAACGTCTCGATTCCAAGGCCTGGCCGGAGAAGCAATTCGATGCTCTCGGGGTGAGTTTTGCCGATGCTCTGAGAGTGAGCCCAGGCCGCAAGGGATTGGCTCCTGATCAATTAGCTTCTCTCCGCAGTTTGTTCCCTGAGAATTTCCCCGCGGCTCATGCTGCCTTCAAGGAGTTAACGAAGGAGAATAGCGAGAGTGCGAAGGAACGGGAAACAAAGCTCGCGCAACTTGTTCTTCAGTCTGAAAGTGGCAACGCTTCCCGCGGTCGCATTCTCTTTTACACCAACCGGGCGACCTGCTCGCTCTGCCACCGCGTCAACGAGCGGGGCGGGTCGCTTGGGCCAAACCTTAGCAAGATCGGTGAAATTCGCAGTCGCAAGGACCTCCTTGAAGCGATCGTCTATCCAAGCGCCACCGTCGTGAACGGATTCGAGTCCTACGCACTCACCATCAAGGACGGCGCCTCCCACATGGGTCTGGTGCAGCGGGAAACCTCCGATGCAATCTATCTCCGTGGTGCCGACCAACGGGTGAAGCGAGTTCCCCGTAATCAGATCGTGGGCATGGTCCGTTCTCCCGTATCAACAATGCCCGAGGGACTCGATCTGGTCATCTCAAAACAAGATCTCGCAGACTTGATCGCCTTCCTGGAAACCTGTCGCTAGCTGACTGGTCACCGGCGCCTTATTTCTGCGAGCCGATTTTCTCCAAATCGGCTTTCGCGGCCCCTTTCTCGCCGCGGGAGCTGGGCATTTTTATCCGGCGCAATCCAAGTTGTACACAACCAACTCATGCCGGGGATGGAGCGACCTCGTGAAAGAGTCGGCCGCAGTCCGCTATGCGTGGGGAACATTTCCCTCCGGAACGCTGGTGACCGGCGGAAGCACCGGCTTGCCCGTAGCGCCGTTTTGGACCGATCGCGAAGTTTGACCCGACGCCGGTTTTGAGAATTCAAACGACCAGCGCGCCTATGTAAAAACCCAGCGTAACCGGGCGGAGATCCAGATACGGAAAGGCAAGGAGATGGAGACGAAGCAGGTTCTGGAGCAGAAGTAGAATTAGAAAACTGTGAATTCATTGACTGACAACTCGATTTGGGCAGACTCAATCAAAGTGACTTAAAACCTATGAAAACCACTTTCCCGGCTTTCATAGCCTTCGTATTGTCTGCCGGTATTTCGCCGTCGTTACTGGCAGACGATTCCTCGACGGAGCTTCCTTTGGCGTTCGAGGCGCATTGCATCAAATGTCACGGCAAGGGTGGCAAGGTTAAGGGCAAGGTTAACCTCCTGGCGCTGAAATCGGGCCATGACCTTCTGGCCAAACCAGAGCTGCTCGCGACCTTGGTCACGGTGCTGAAGGATCGCGAGATGCCGCCCAAGGACGAGCCTCTGCTCCCAGAGGCCACGCGAATGCAGATGGTTGAGCAGCTCCAAGCGATGCTTCGGCAGACCCAGAAGACCCTGGCATTCGAGCCCACCCAGATCCGGCGCATGAACCGCTTTCAGTACAACAATGCGGTCGTGGATCTCCTGGAGCTGGATCGTGATATCTTCCGGCTCAACGAGCGGCTCATTCGGCGGCGGGATGACTACTTCCGTCCGGAAACAATGAAGATGCCCGATCAGGTACGGATCTCGAGTCGTCCGCTCAGCAAAGACATCGACAACCAACGGCCCGAGGGATTCAAGGGTGTCGCGTCCTTTCCACAGGACAAGCGCGCCGAGCACGGCTTCGACAACCGAGCGGATCACCTGACCCTTTCGCCGCTGTTGATGGAGTCGTTTCTCAAGCTCAGCCAGACCATCGTGGAGAGTCCTGATCTGAACCCCAAAGAATGCCGAAGCTGGAGCTGGCTGTTTGCTCCGCCAGGTCAAGAGGCCAGCGGTCCGGATAGACTCGCTGAGACTAATACGATTCGGACTCGGCTGAAGAAACTGCTCCGGCGTGCGTTTCGCCGGCCGATCGATCCGGAAACATTCGCTCGATTCGCAAAGTTCGCCGAGAGTCAGCTCGCCTCTGGGGCTTCGTTCGAGCAGACCATGCGCACGGTGGTCGGAGCTGTCCTCGGCATGCCGGACTTCCTTTATCTCTACGAATCGCCTGACAAGGAAAATTCAGACCACAAAGGCCAAGGTCGTCAGCGTATCGATGATTTCGAGCTGGCTGTGCGGCTGGCACAATTCTTCTGGAGCAGTATTCCTGACGATGCGTTGCTTGACCTTGCTGAGTCGGGCAAGCTGAACGATCCAGTGACGCTCGGCACGCAGATCGACCGGATGTTGAATGATCGGCGGTCGAGTCGATTCTGCGACAACTTCCCTGCCCAATGGTTGCAGCTGGATCGACTGATCACGTCGGTTCCGGATCCAAAGAGGTTTCCCGGTTTCTATCACAGTGACGGATACCGCGCCAGCATGCACATGTTGGCGGAACCGCTGCTCCTGTTTGAGACCTTATACATCGAGGACCGGTCCATCATGGAACTGCTGAATCCGAAATTCACCTGGCGGAGCAGTATGCTCCGCGCTATTTACGCCGGACATTTCAAGGGAGGCCACGAGGTCACAGTGCAGCTTTTTAAGCGTGAGCCCCTGACCGACCCGCGGCAGGGCGGCGTGATTACCAGTGCGGCCGTCATGACGATGACCGCAACTCCGACGCGCACCCAGCCCATCACCCGGGGCGCCTGGGTAAATGCGGTGATCTTCAACGATCCACCCGAGCCGCCTCCGGCCGATGTTCCACCGCTGCCTGAAGCCAGCGAGGAAGAACTGGCAAAACTTACCATTCGTGAGCGTCTGGCCGTTCACCGCAAGCGCGAGGATTGCGCCGGTTGCCACAACAAGATCGATTCCTTTGGGTTTGCTCTGGAAAACTACGGACCGACAGGCGTCTGGCGCGACAAGTATGAGAACGGGCGTGAGGTGGATGTCAGCGGCGTGCTCTTCAATCAGCATGAATTTGAAACCTTGCTTGAGTTCAAGCAGCTGATCTTGAAAGAGAAGCAACGGTTCCTTCGTGGATTCATCGCGCACCTGCTCTCCTACGCGTTGGGCAGGGAACTAGGAGCCGCAGATTCGCCCGCGCTGGATGACATGACAGCGGAGACGATGGCAGGTCAGGATCAGATACGAGCGGTGCTCAAAAACATCGCGATGAGTGAGCCGTTTCTTCACAAGAACACCCTCGCGCCGACTGCGCCGGCGAAGAAAGCGAACCCAGCAAATTGAACCTTGGGTCACCAGAAAAATGCTAAGCATCGGCAAGTTCACAACCTCCGCTAAGATCAATCAACGAAGGACATTTTCAAGATGAGCCACCACGAAGACCAACTCTCCTCCCATTCGCGCCGCCGCTTTCTAACGCTTGCCGGCGGTGCGGCCCTCAGCCTGCCGTGGCTTGAGAGCTTTGCCAATGCCAAGGATCATCAAGCAGAGGTCCCGGCACAACGATTGGCTTTTTTCTACCTGCCAAACGGTATTACGCGTCGAGGGTTCTTTCCCGGCGAATCTGACCGGCCGCTGCCGCCGTTTGCGGGCCAGAACAACGTCTGGCGTTTCGAAGGCAAGACCGTTCCGCCCGGCAGACATGCCCTGACGCTCACATCGACCTTGGCTCCACTTCACAAGATGCGGAACAAAGTCTCCCTGATCACCGGACTGGACCGCACTTTCCAGCACGGCACCGACTCGCATGCGCAATGTGCGTCCTGCTTTCTCACCAGTGTGGCACCCTACGAGGTCAAAGGCTCCGCCTATCCGCTGACCCGCACCCTGGACCACATCGCAGCCGACAGCATCGGGCAGTCGGTTCCCTACTCGACTCTCGAGCTAAGCTGCAACGACCACAAGAACAACATCGAGTCGATCTACTTCGACAACATGTCCTGGTACGGTACCGGTCACGTCGCGCCGTCCATGAGAGATCCGCGAAAGGTCTACGACCGGCTGTTCGGTACGCAAGCCCACACCCGGTTTCGCAACATCACCGATCTCGCCCTCGGTAGCGCCCGCCAAATGCAAAAACGATTGAGCACTAATGACCGCGAAAAATTCGGCGAGTACCTGGAGTCGGTCCGAACAATCGAGAAGCGCATGGATCGTATCGAAAGAATGAAGTCCGAACTGGCGGCCGCAGACATCAAGCGACCAGCCGAGTATTTGCCACGCAATGAGTATATTCACCTGATGGGTGACTTGCTGGTAACCGCTTTACAGAGTGGCCTGACCAACGTCGGCACTCTGATGGCGGGTCCCGAGCGATGGACGACGCCCACCAATTGGGAGGGCATCCTGGACAAGCCGTATAGTCATCACGCCATGACCCACGCCATAAGTAACCATTTGGAACAACTCCTCAAGCTGGACCGTTTCCACGTCTCGGCCTTCGCGCGGCTACTTGAACGTATGGACGGCATTGAGGAAGCCAACGGCACAACGCTACTGGACAACACCATCTTCACCCTCGGAGCAGGAATGGGTGACGGTACCACCCATCAGTACAACGACCTGCCGCTGGTCGTCGCTGGTGGCGGTGGAGGCATGCTTAATCTGGGTAGCCACATCCACTGCGAGAGAGGCACTCCGCTCGCCAATCTCTGGTTGACCCAGTTGCAGGCGCTGGGCATTGAGCGCAAAACCTATGCTGACAGTACCGGGATACTCAAAGACATTCTTGCTTAGGAACTCTGCTTCTGCCCCGGCTCTTGGGCCGGCAGGAAACCCGGCCTGGAATTCCAGCCCTGATTTCATGGCACTTCATGGGCGGGGTTAGGTGGGGGTGCAAAGCGCTCGGCGATGAGTTGGCCAAGTCCTCTCCGCAGTTCGCACCTGCGCTGGCCCGGGGACTGGCCACCCTTGGCAAGCGACAGGAACTCGTCAACATCTCGGGAAACCGCGGAGGCGGGTTACCTGGACGCGTCTCCGCTGCCGCTGCTCTCTATGATCTTGATCCCGTATCCGGTGGACGCCTGGTCGCAGATCTTTTCGCCCAGCCTCCCGCCGACTACCTCGTAGAGTTTCTCCTCACTCCGAGCAAGAAGATCAAGGAAGGCTATCGCATGTCCCTGCTCACCCTCAAGGATGGCGAGATGATCTTCGGCGGGATCGTGCACGAGAATCAGAACGTTCTCGTCGTGCGCAGCGCCTTTGGCAAAGAGCGTCTCCCGAGCCGTCGTGAAATCACGCCAGACCAGTGCGGTCTCCATGATGCCAAGCGGGCTGA
>Ga0302119_10001019_pt1 | contig 12586 bp, 10 predicted proteins | sample AG5_Tmax_MG_FD_203114 | JGI IMG/M metagenome (GOLD analysis project Ga0302119, IMG submission 203114) | Marine microbial communities from Western Arctic Ocean, Canada - AG5_Tmax | ecosystem: Environmental > Aquatic > Marine > Oceanic | place: Canada: Western Arctic Ocean | collected 2017-10-01 | reverse complement strand
CATTCCAATGTCAGACGAAGAGGCGACAAAAGCACCCTTTTATCGCTTTGAGAAAGGCAGTACAGAATATAAATATTTACAAGAGCGGCGGGAAGTGCTTGGCGGCCCACTGCCGATTAGGACAGATCGGTCCACACCGATAGAGGTTCCAGACAAATCGATTTTTAAGGAACTAATAGACGGAACCGGGAGGCGCGAACTTTCCACTACGATGGCATTTGTTCGATTATTAACAATTCTTTCAAAAGATAAAAATATAGGGAAGCATATCGTTCCAATAATTCCCGACGAGGGCCGAACTTTTGGTATGGAACCCCTCTTTCGCCAGCTTGGGATTTACGCCCACAAGGGACAGCTATACGACCCGGTAGATTCGGATCAATTCCTGTATTATAAAGAAGCCAAAAACGGACAGATTCTTGAAGAGGGAATTAATGAGGCGGGTGCCGTCTCCTCTTTTATTGCAGCCGGCACAAGCTATAGCAACCATGGCGTTAAAATGATTCCGTTCTACATTTATTACTCTATGTTTGGATTTCAACGTGTGTGGGATTTTATTTGGGCTGCCGGGGACATGCGAACACGGGGATTTCTTATAGGCGGAACAGCTGGGCGAACCACACTTAACGGTGAAGGTCTTCAACATCAAGATGGACACAGTCACCTCGCCGCCGCCGCCACACCAAACATAAAAGCTTATGATCTCGCTTATGCATATGAAATTGCGATCGTGGTACACCGGGGAATGAAAGAAATGTGCCAAGAGGACAAGGATGTGGTTTATTACCTGACGGTTGAAAATGAAAACTATGTTCACCCACCTATGGAAAAAGGCATTGAAGATGATATCGTCAAGGGGCTGTATAAGTTTAAATCCGCAAACCAACCGGACATACGCCTTTTGGGAAGCGGCCCGCTTATGGGAGAGGTAATAGCCGCGGGAAAATTAATAGAAAACGACTGGGGCGTTTCGTACGACATTTGGAACGTAACCAGTTATAGCGAATTGCGAAAAGAGGCGGAAGAGGCAGATCGGTGGAATACGCTAAACCCTAGGAAAAAACAAAGAACATCCCACCTGACAAAAGCCTTCAGCGACCACAACATCCCAACAATTGCCACCACTGATTATATAAAAATGGTTTCGGAACAAATTGGCCCTTATGTAACAGGGCCATATTATACCCTAGGCACAGATGGTTTTGGCCGGAGCGATACGCGGGAAAACTTGCGCCGATTTTTTGAGGTTGACCGCCATTATATTGTTTTAACCGCCATTCGAGCATTAACAATCGATGGAAAAATAGAAAAAGATGTAATTTTAAAAGCTATAAAGAAATATAACATTGATCCGGATAAGCCCAGCCCCGTTAAGGTGTAAAAAAACAAATGATTAAAGAAATTATTTTACCCGAACTTGGAGAAGGAATTGATGGCGCAGAGGTTAGTGAAGTCTCTGTTACTGTTGGCGATGTTGTTGCCGTGGACGAAACAATTGTGGTTTTAGAATCGGACAAAGCATCAATGGAAATTCCAGCAGATGTTAGCGGAACAATTTTTGAGATTTTGGTGGAGGCGGGAGAGGAGCTAAAGCCCGGTCACCTGCTCATGAAAATCAAAACAACCGAAACAACCGAAAAAAATGTTGACGCTCAAGTGACAGAACAGAAGGCCCCGCTCACAGAACCAGAACCAAAGATAGAAGAACTTGTCCCATCTGAGCCAGAAGCCGCTTTTGAAACTCCAGGATCTTTGGAAAATGTTTTTGCATCGCCGGGCGTTCGAAGGTTGGCGCGGGAATTGGGCATCAATCTTCAGATTATTAAAGGCTCCGGTCAAAAAGGTCGCATTACCAAAGATGACCTCAACGGCTATATTCGGTTGCAAATGGCGATGTCTTCCGGCTCCATTCCAGCCCCAAAACAGGAGGTCGATTTTTCAAAATGGGGCGACGTTGAAATCCAGAAACTGACTAGAATTAAAAGAATAACGGGGAAGCGGCTGCAAAGTGCGTGGCAATCTATTCCTCATGTGACCCAATTTGATAAAGCAGACATCACAAACATTGACGCCTACCGCAAAAAATTAAAAAGAGAAGGGGCTAAAAACGGCACCAAGGTCACGTTCCTTCCCTTTTTAATGAAAGCAGCCACAATTGTTTTAAAAGAAAGGCCAGCATTCAACAGCTCTTTGGATCACACCGATCAAAACCTGGTTTTTAAAAACTATTATCATTTAGGAATCGCCGTGGACACACCAAACGGACTCACCGTTCCTGTTGTGCGGGATGTGGATAAAAAATCAATTTTTGAACTATCTGAAAACCTCAGAGATTTAAGCGCCCGCGCACGGGATAAAAAACTAAAACCTGACGAAATGAAAGGTGGGACTTTTACCATTTCCAGCCTGGGTGGGATTGGAGGAACCGGATTTTCACCTATTGTTAATCCGCCCGAAGTAGCTATTCTGGGGGTGTCCCGTAGTGCGTGGAAACAAGTGTTTGATAAAGAATCTGGAGAATTCCAGGCACGGTTTGTGATGCCATTTTCACTATCCTATGATCACCGCGTGATTGACGGCGCAGCCGCAGCGGCGTTCACATCAAGGATGGCAACTGTTCTTTCTGATTTGTCATATTTTAAAGATTAATCTATGGCTGAAACTAAACATGCAGAAATTGTTGTTATCGGCGCTGGGCCCGGCGGATATGCCGCAGCCTTCCGCGCTGCTGACCTTGGGAAACAGGTCATCTTGATTGACAAAGATCCCACCTTGGGCGGTGTTTGTTTAAACCGCGGGTGCATTCCATCCAAGGCGTTGCTCCACATTTCAAAGGTCATGGAAGAGGCGTCTCATTTATCAAAAATGGGTATAACTTATGGCGAGCCTCAAATTGATTTGGATGCTATTCGAGCCCACAAAGACAAAATTGTATTACAGCTAAACGAGGGTATTGCCCAAATGGCTAAAGCTCGAAAAGTGGAATGGGTAAAAGGCGCAGCCACCTTCACATCTAATACCGAATTGAGCGTAAAAACGGATGTCGGAGATATCGCCATCTCGTTTAATAAGTGTATTGTTGCTGCCGGCTCAGTTTCGGCCACGATTCCAGGTGTTCCAGCAGACCACCCATCTGTTCTCACATCCAGAACAGCGTTGGATTTGGTGGATATTCCGAAAAGACTTTTAGTTGTTGGTGGCGGCATCATTGGATTGGAATTGGGCCAAGTTTATGCGGCACTTGGTTCAAAGGTATCCGTGGTTGAACTTTTGCCGCACTTACTTCCCGGCACAGATTCGGACTTGGTAAAACCGCTCCAACGAAAATTGAAAAAACAATTCGAATCAATCCGACTTTCATCAAAAGTAACAACAGTTGCGGTAAACGAAAAGGGCACGTTAGACGTAACAATTGAAAACGAAAGAGGCACTAAGAAAGAAATCTTCAACAAAGTGTTGGTATCTGTTGGGCGCAAACCAAACACGAGTTTGCTCAATATGGAAGCAACGGGTGTTGAAGTAAATGAATATGGTTTTATTAATGTGGACGTTTACCAACGCACATCTGAGAAAAACATTTTTGCCATTGGCGACATTGTGGGCAATCCCATGTTGGCTCACAAAGCCACTCACGAAGGGAAGGTGGCGGCAGAGGTGGCTTCCGGCTATCCAGCCGCTTTCGATGTTCGAGCAATCCCATCTGTTGTCTATACTGATCCGGAAGTGGCTTGGGCTGGACTTACAGAAACCGAAGCCAAGGAGAATGGAATTGCCTATGAAAAAGGAGAATTCCCCTGGGCCGCCAGCGGAAAGGCGATCGCCATGAACGCCAACCAAGGAAAAACAAAAATTTTGTTTGACCCAAAAAACAAAAAGGTTCTTGGTGTCGGCATTGTTGGCCCCGGCGCGGGTGACATGATCTCCGAAGGGATGTTGGCTATCGAAATGGGCGCCGACGCAGAAGATATCAGCTTAACAGTACATCCCCACCCAACACTGGGCGAAACCTTCGGAATGGCGGCGGAGGTTTTTGAAGGCACAATTACAGATTTATATGTCCCCCAAAAATAACCAGATATTCCCTGGGTTTAAATTTGTTAAATCCTCTGGTGGGATAGAAGAATATACCCTACAAAAAAACGACCTGGCCGTTTTGGTTTTGGAAGATCACTCGGCGCCCGTAGCAACGTTTATGGTTACCTATCATGTCGGATCTAGGAATGAAGCTATTGGTTATACAGGCTCTACACACCTACTTGAACATTTAATGTTTAAGGGTTCAAGGAATTTTAACAAAGAAAAAGGAACGGCCATTTGGACGGAACTTCAAAACATTGGCGCCCAAATCAACGCCACAACTTGGAACGATAGAACCAATTATTTTGAGGTTGTGCCCAGCGAACACTTAGAGAGGGCCATTGCCATCGAAGCAGACCGAATGCGATTTGCTTTTTTAAGGGACGAAGACCGCCAGCCCGAAATGACGGTTGTGCGCAATGAATACGAACGGGGTGAAAACAGTCCATTTGATGTATTGGATAAAAACATTTGGGCCACAGCCTATCTCGCTCATCCCTACCACCACTCAACAATCGGTTGGCGTTCTGATATCGAAAACATATCCACAAAGAGACTGCAGGAATTCTATCATACCTACTATTGGCCGAATAATGCGACCGCAACCATAATTGGAGATTTTAATAAAGCAGAAGCCCTTGCTCTTGTCAGAAATTATTTTGGGGAGCACAACGCCAGCAAGAACAACATCCCTGAAATGTATACCGAAGAACCTGAGCAGGAAGGCCCTCGCAGAACGGTGGTTAAAAGAGCAGGACAAACAGGCGTTGTGGGTGTGGGACATAAAACACAGGAAGGATTACACGAAGATACATACGCCTTTCAATTACTAGGAAAAATTCTCAGCGAAGGCAAAACCAGCCGTTTTTATAGAACAATTGTGGACCGGGGTTTGGCCACCTCACTGCTGATGTATGATTTCCCCTTTAAAGATAACGGCATGTTTATAACTTATATCTTTCTTACGCCGGACACAGATCATCAAACTGTGGAAGATATTGTTTTAGAAGAATACAAAAAAATCATTAATGGCGGAGTAACAAAAGAAGAAATCGCCCGGGCCAAAGCTCAAACGCGGGCCAGCGTTGCCTTTAGCCGGGATGGTTCATATGCAGTAGCCAGCGCTTTGAATGAAGCAATCGCAATTGGTGACTGGACATTTTATACAACATTTATGGATCATATTGAAAAAGTATCTACCAAAGATATCCAACGCGTAGCTAAAAAATATTTAGTTGAAGAAAAAAGTACCACAGGATGGTTTATTCCAAAAATAAAAAAGGTGGGCTGAGGTGGGGATTTTTAAGAAACAGGTTATAATTAACGCAGAGCAAGAAGGATTAAAGACCCTGGTTATGCCTACGGGTGTAAAAGATGTAATTACATTTGCCGGGAGTTTTTTGGGCGGGTCCTTATTCAGCCCTGAAACAAATAGACAAATTGCCCCAATTACAGCGGCGATGATGGACAAAGGGACCCTTTCGAAAGATAAATACACCATCAGCGACATATTGGAGTCTGTCGGTGCCGAACTTAATTTTTCCAGCACCCGCCACCATATACAGTTCGCAGGCCATTGTTTAAAAGACAATCTAGAAATTGTTATTCAACTATTGGCAGAACAGCTCCGTACGCCGTCTTTTCCAGACGAAGAATTAACCACCCTAAAAACTAGATTGGTTGGCAACCTTGAAAGATCAAAAGAAGATACAAAACAACAAGCCATGATTAGTTTTTTAAGAAGTTTATATCCACAAAACCACCCGAACCACCGGCTAACAATTGATGAAACAATTAACCATGTTAAATCCGTGAAAAAACACGAACTAAAAAGATTTCACGAGAAATATTATGGATTGGGTAATTTAATTTTTGCTGCCGCGGGTGATGTAGACCCTATTCAAATAAACGAAACACTGGGAAACCAATTGAACGGTTGGGGAGAGAAAAAAACAGCATTGAACTTCAAAGGTTTAAGGGCCAGATTAAAGAAAGAAAATGAGACAAAGATTGAAATTCCGGAAAAAACAAGCATGGATATGTATTTGGGACAAGCCGTCGGAATTGATCGAGACCACCCGGACTATTACCCGCTTATGATGGCTATATACATATTGGGTGGAAATTTTTCAGCGCGACTAATGCAAACAGTTAGAGACCAACGGGGCCTTACCTATGGCATTGGTTCTTCTTTGGCCGGCGTCAGTTTCGGCAGTGATGGCTATTGGAGCACGTGGGGCACTTTCGCGCCGGATCTTTTGGATGTTGGGAAAAACGCCACCATGGAGCAAATATTAAACTGGTATAATACTGGTGTTACCCAAGAAGAGCTGAAGGCAAAAAAGACAACAATTACGGGCTCATACAAAGTTAGCATGGATTCAACGGGCGGTTTGACAGCACAAATTTTGTCCAATGCTGAAAAAGGCAGGAATGTTGAATATTTAGACCAATATCCGGATACCATCCGGAGGCTCACACTGGACCAAGTCAACAGCGCTATCAAAAATTATATTGATCCAAATAAATTGACATTTGTTGCCGCCGGCACATTTACTGACGAATAGTGGACGTAATTCTTATTGCTGCCGTTACCCACGATGGTTATATCGCCCGTCATCCCCACGAAAGCGTTACTTGGTCCAAAGATCTTTATCTGTTTAAAGAACAAACAATGGGTTGGCCCCTAATCATGGGCTCTAATACCCTTAAATGTCTTCAAAAAGAATTAGAGGGTCGGGATATTATTGTTGTACACCGAGACGATAATCCCAAAGAAATAATAGAAAATTTAAATACTGAAAAATGTTTTATCGCCGGCGGCGGAAAAACAAACATCCGCTTTGCGCCCCACCTAACCCATCTTTATCTTACGCCCCACCCAAACATATTTGGTTCGGGGGTGCGTTTGTTTTCCGGTAAAACGGACGAAATGAATTTAGTTTTTGAAGCAACGATTCCCATTCATGGGGAAAAAGGCCTTTATCAATTTCAATATCGGATAAACAGTGACGTTCGTCACAGCAGGTAACGGTTAAAGGTGTAAATTTGGTGTTAACAAAAAAGACCCGCTAACCTATTAAAGAGTAGCGGGTCTTTTTTGTTTTTAAAACTACCGATTCTTTATGCTTTAGCGCGCTTAGCTTTTACAATTGCAGCCTTAATTTTCCCCCGTAAAACCCGATTGTCCAAAGCGTTGATTTCATCCATATTTCCACTTAAACCAGCCTCAACCAATCGGGAGATTAAGTCTTCATCTGACTCTCCCCCCAAAGAAGGTGGGGCGCTTTCTGAAGCAGAGGGAGCAGGTGGGGGAGAAGACAACATCGGCATGGCCGGTCGCTCAACAGAGCCTCGTTTAATTTTAACCAGCATTGCTTTGGCCTTCCCACGTGTAGGCTTATCCGTTATTGCTGCTATGGGCTCATCATCACCATCAAGGGCCCGGTTAACAACAAAGGAAATTAAATCATCCGGCGCTGAGAAGTCCGGAAGCCCGACAGTATCGGCCAAAGCGCTTGTTGATGTCGGAGCACCAGTCGTTGGTTCCTCAGACAGCGCTTTAACCAAGTGGTCCGGCATTTTATTTCCCTTGCGTTTTGACTGGATGAGCATCGCCTTGGCCATTCCACGGGTGGGTTTGTCTGGAATGGCATTGATCAAATCCATATTGCCATCGAGCCCAGCCTGAACAGACCGAGCAATAATTGCCTCTCGACTATATTGAGGCCCCAAATCTTGAGACGAAGAAGTATCGTCTTTTTCTACCACCACATCTTCAGGTATAAAATAACCGAGATTATCTAAAATTTTTGATTTACTATTTGAAAATCCCCAGATAGACATCCAAGAGAAGAGACCACGGCTTGTCCGACGACAGACAACCGAAGTGCCGGCCGCCGTTGGGTTAAGATCAAACACAACGGTTTCTTTGTGTAATGGGTTAAAACGCATCTCCATAGCCAATTGTTTGTTTTCTTCTTTTGATAGGATTTTTCCACGAAATAATGGCGAGAAGCTAAAAGGACGGATTTGAATAAAAGAACCAGGTTGGAAATTGAACTTATCAAAAGAAAAACGATGGGCGTATCGACTGGATTCAACAACCGGCAATAATCGCAATATTCCAGGGAACCAAAAATTATAGTTTGATAGGCGTATAATTGTCTCCCAAACCAACTTAGGACGAGCGGCATATTCATGTTTAACAATCGTTTCCGCAGCAAAAGGTTGAAAATATGTTGAAACATTGCTCGTAATGACTGGATCTCGGCTTGCATCCACCACAAACAAGACAATCACAACAAAAACAGCTAAAATGGCAAGGGTTAAAATCATTCTAAATTATCCGAAATTAAGTTGGTATTTTACAGCAACAATTGGATAAGATTACACAGTTAGATAGACACTTAAACAAATAGTATGTTTTTATTTTAGAATTAATTTGTTATCAATTTCTTTAACCCATCAAAAAGAATGGAGTTTTAACGATTTTTCTAATATTTATTTTATTAATCTGGCTCTGCCTTTTTGTTTTTTTTGGTATTAGTCTGATAAAAGAAGAAGAAACCAGCCAAAAAATTAAATTCATGCTTTACGGACATCGCGGTCTATTGAACAAAGCACCTGAAAACACACGATTAGCCTATGAAGCCGCTGTCCACGCGGGGCTTGGTGGAATTGAATTGGATGTTGTTCAGACAAAAGACGGTGAAATCATTTGTTCCCACAATTTTGATTTAGAGCGGGAAACAAATGGGTTTGGTTATATTTACAATAAAATATGGTCGGATTTAAAAAATTTAAACATCGTCACTCATCGCGGCAGGGAAATGGAGCAGATACCCAGACTAATGGATGTCCTTGAGCAGCTTCCTATTAACTATATTATAAACATAGAGATAAAGACACATAAACTATTAGATATTTCAACGGCCACGAAAGTGGCCAAAATAATTCAAAAAGAAAACAGACACAAAACAACCCTTGTTTCCAGCTTTAATCCCGTTTCGCTTCGAAGAGTAAAAGGCGTCGACCCCGAAATCAAAACAGGGTTTTTGGTGGAAAACAGACGGATGATTTTGTTCACACCTCTTTCCAGAGCCGATTATTTACACCCAAGGGCGGATATGTTTAACAATCAAACGATGGACTATTGTGGACGTAATCGTTTAGGAACAAACATATGGACAGTTAACTCAGGACCGGGCATGGCCTTTTTTAGAAAACGGGACGTGGACGGAATAATAACAGACTACCCCGAAGTAAATCCTATCGAGATTTAATTTCGATGACACCGCCCATGTTGTTCGTTCCATACATGGTCGTCGCCTCAGCCGAAGGCAAAAACCGCATTTCTTTCACAGAATTTATTGATATATTGTCTAATTGATCGAGGCCACCCATCAACATTCCATTCATATATATAGACGGATCAATTCCCCTTCTCCGAAGCCAGATTGGTCGGGAGATTTCGATAGCATCTTTTGCTGTTTGTGCGATAGCAAGCTCCTTAATTTCTTCCTGGGATATAAAATTTTTTGGTCTCATCGGTTTCCGCTCGGCGCCATTAGACGTGCAACCAATCAACATAAAGATGCTTAGAAATAGAAATAGTTTTAATTTCACGAGATTCCTCCGAAGTTTCATAGCAGAATGTAAGTTTAATAATTAAAATATGAAGAGTAGTTTAGAATGAAAAGAATAAACGCACCTGAGTTGGAAAACTTATTTGATTCCAATGAAAAACTTGTTTTACTGGACGTGAGGGAACCCCACGAAGTGGCTTACGCTAAGATAGACCCCCACGTTCATATACCCATGGACACGATTCCCCTCCGTCACGAAGAATTAGACAAAGACACCCCCATTGTTGTTATGTGCCACACCGGGGCTCGGTCTGCTGCGGTGTGCAGCTTTTTGGAACCACTTGGATATGCGACGACGAACCTGGAGGGGGGCATCGACGCATGGTCACAACTGGTTGACCCAAGTGTGCCACGGTATTAGCGCTTAAAGCATCGCGTTTTGGTAAAAACCGTATTTCTTTCATAGAATTTATTGATATATTGTCTAATTAATCGAGGCCACCCATCAACCTTCCATTCATATACATGGACGGATCAAGTCCCTTTCTCCGAAGCCAGATTGGTCGAGCGACTTCGATAGCACCTTTTGCTGTTTGTGCGACAGCAAGCTCCTTAATTTCTTCCTGGGATATAAAATTACGTAGCATAGGGGGTTTCCGACCCGACCCATTTGAAGCACATCCGGCCACCAGAATAACCATCCAAACAATTTAGAGAAGCTTTAAATTCGGTTTGTTTTTCAATAGATTCACAGAGGAGACCGGCTTATGAAAAGACTACTTTGTATATGTATTTTGCTTGGATATGCGTTTGTATTGGGCCAAGCTGAAAGTGCGCAAGAGAGCCCTCCAGTTGCTGCAGCCCAATTTTCAGGTTCGGGGATCAGTGATTTGGAAACCCAAACCTTATTCAATCGATTTCTTGAGGAGTTGACCAAAGCGAGTGACAACCTGTTAATGGATCAGGAAAATATCAACGAAAAAATAGCTGGATTGGAAATGGGAACCGCAGGCTGTCTATCAGATGAATGTTTACAGGCGGGTTTAAGCGCTCTAGGTGTTCAGCAATTATTGGCGGGATCAATTAGTTTTAAAAAAAACAAATATAGAGTTAAAGTGCGAAAACTTGATGCTGCAAAAGCAAAACCAAATAAATATTCAATTCGTTATAAAGGCGAACCCGATGGTTTTATTACAGAGCTTGAAGTCTTGGCGTGGGAAATTATGGATAAGCAACCGCCGGAAAGACTCACGGGAAAAAGAAAGCCAAATCAAGAATCTATGATCGAAAAAATAGTTGAAAACCCAATGTTTAGTAAAGCGGTTGTTCTTGCAGCCGCCGGAATTGCAGGATCTTCATATTTAAAGCAGGCTAGCGGCGCTAAAACTTCAAGAGATAAAGCTAATAGCATGAAAGATTGGAAGCCAGGATACGATGCTCATATGGAAAGCGCTGATAAAGCACAAAGTAAAGCAAGTTTATCTTTAGTTGCAGCAATAGGGGCTTTAGCATATGGTTATTTTACTGGAGTTTTTAGTGATGATAATTGATAAACAATTGGCAGTTCTTGTTTGAATAAGATATCAAATAAATCCAAACAAAAATATTCCAATGGGGATTATTCCCCTGCGCTACAAAGAAACAGATAAAACAACACCCATCGTTGTCGTTTGTCACGGCATCGTTCGCACAGTCTAAGCATGTCAATACTCAGAGCCACTTGGATTTGATATTGCTACTTTAGAGGGTGGGATTCAAGCATATTCAAAAACGATTGACCCAACCGTTCCTGAATATTAAAATAATTTTAAAAACCCATTCACCTGAAAGCCTAATTGCGTTAAACATTCATTCGGTAATGAAAAAACAGCTTAGAGAAAAAGACATATTATGTATAACTCAGTAGCGACTGTCAACCCTTGGGGTTTTATAAAAATACTTAGGTGTTTATTAAATGAGTATATCAATCTTTAATTGGTAAAGGTTTATTTGTTATAATAAAATTTATAGAAAAATAAATTATGATTAAACATTAACACCAAAGACCAAATTAACTTTCTATGTTAGCTTAAATGAGCTGTAAAAAAACGACAATTTTAAGCAATAAGCTATATATACGATTGGTTTAATTATTAGGAAAGCTATGGTCGCAATCAAATTAATTAAATAAAGAATCCGAAATAAATAGTTATAATCCGGAAATACTATTATTATATTGACTTATTTATATGTTTAATCCGAAATTCCGAATAAATATTTATATAAAATGCCAATGCCCGATATATATAGTCTTGTCTCACAACTAGCTGGTCATAAACTTTCCAATCAAAACCCTACGCCCAGGTCATTACTTAAATATCTGCTTCCAATCGACAATGCTTATGGGTTTTATACGAGCAATAAAGTTGAATTTTATGATCCTATTCAAGATCAAATTTTTTATAGAAAATTTGATGTTAAAAATGAATCCATCAGATGTGACTCTATTGATTATATAAATGGTAGAATTGATTATTATAATAGGTTGTGGAATGAAGAGTTAGGTAAAAATAATAAACCAAATGGCAATACATACTATATACCCCATATAATGAAATGGACATTAAAGCTAAAACTTTCTATTCCTATTATATCCAATCCAAATGATTCAATTAAATTTGTTAATAAAAATTTAATTAGAACAATAGATAATGAGTATATTTATACTTTAAGTACAAAATTGGAAAATAAAGTTTTTGTTTCTGCGTTCAATAAGATGATATATGTATATATAGATTCTCTTAGGTCTGGGAATAATCTTATACCAGAAAACACACTATATAATCCTATAATAGAATATCAAGATTGGTTTATGTCATCAGGAATAGATATAGATAAAGCAGAAAGTTTATTGACGATAAAACCCGATAGTTTTAACACAG
>Ga0302119_10001014_pt1 | contig 12637 bp, 12 predicted proteins | sample AG5_Tmax_MG_FD_203114 | JGI IMG/M metagenome (GOLD analysis project Ga0302119, IMG submission 203114) | Marine microbial communities from Western Arctic Ocean, Canada - AG5_Tmax | ecosystem: Environmental > Aquatic > Marine > Oceanic | place: Canada: Western Arctic Ocean | collected 2017-10-01 | reverse complement strand
ACTATTGACCAAGGTTACTGCTTCAAATCAGAAACGACTCAGGATAGTTTTTGGTGTTATTTTTATTTATATGATGGCAATAATATCAATTCAAATTGTTGCACCCAATTCGGTAGTTGAGCCTGACAATTTTCCCAATTCTTGCCCGGAAAATTCAATGAACTGCACACTGATAGGGCCTAATCCACACAGAGGTGAGGGGATTATGGAGATACGCTTTAATTCAAATTTTAGTAATATAATGGAAGAAGTAGGGCTATGGAGTCAATCAGAACCTAGAACGGAGGTTTTAGGTAAATGGTCGAATCAAATACACATTGTTTTTAGATCATATTTATGGAAATTTCCAGATGATTTTATTGTCAATCTACATTGTGACGAAGGAGAAACGGTGATGTATATTTATTCTAAATCTAGACTTGGCATTGATGACTTAGGTGTTAATGATGATAGAGTAAGTAAATTCGTGGAGCATATCTCAGAAGTGGAAATATCTACATCAATGTGCCTCTAGGGTCAATAGAAGTATGATGAAGGATATCATAAATAATAATATTAAAGATGCGTGGACTTTGCCTTCAGAGTATTATACGGATGAGAGTATTTTTGTAAAAATAAAGGCTATTATTAATGAAATGTGGCACTTTTCTGCACATGAAAATCAATTATCCGAGTATAAAATAATTCCGATCAATCATTCAGAAGGTATGATGGGTGAATCAATTATACTAACCAGGGATGGCGTAATAAATGCCCTTTCAAATGTATGTACTCATAGAGGGATGATAATCAATGAAAATTCATCAAATAAAAACGTATTGAAATGCGGATATCATGGGCGTACTTTTGATTTAAAAGGCCGCATGAAGAACATGCCAGAATTTGAGGGCATCAGTAATTTCCCTGATTCTTCAGATGATTTGGTAAAATTTTCTATTGAGAGATGGAATGGGATACTATTTACTTCGATAAAGAAAAAAGAAGCACCTACTTGGATTAAAGAATTAGAAGAAAGACTTAGTTGGATGTCAATTGAAAATTTCAAATATGATCCAACATATCATAGATCTTATGATATAAAGGCCAATTGGGCACTCTATGTCGATAATTACTTAGAAGGCTTTCATATACCATATGTTCATTCAGATCTTCATAATGTACTCGATTATGAGGGCTATGAAACTGAATTATTCGAAGGAGGAGTATTGCAGATTGGAATTGCTAAAGATGGCGAATTATCTTTTGATTTGCCGCCTGAATCAAAGGATTATGGTAAAAAAATTGCTGCCTATTATTATTGGATATTTCCTGGTTTGATGATGAACTTCTATCCTTGGGGATTATCAGTAAATTTAGTAATCCCAATATCTGTCAATAGTACCCAAATAGTATACCAGAGATATGTAAGTAATGAGGATATGATTGGCAAGGGTGCAGGAGGAGACTTGGATAAAGTAGAACAAGAAGATCAGGGAATAGTTGAAGCGGTACAAAGAGGAGTGAGTAGTTTGTCATATCATAGAGGGAGATACTCTGCCACGATGGAAAAAGGAGTTCACCACTTCCATAAGATGCTAACAAGAATATAAAGTGGCGTCGCCGATAATCATTCAATTCCTAAGTTTAATAACTCCAATTATTACTAAAAGGATACAAATTAGAGCGGCTATGTTTGCCAATACTATTGAATAAGATTGGATAAGTATTCCATATAAAAGCCACAATACAAGGGCTGATGCTATTAGCCAAAAAGTTGGAAGAGAAATTCCTTCATGCGATTTTCTCATCCATACTTCTTTAATCTGAGGAATCCATGCAATAACTCCTAAGAAACCAGCGAATAACCCAATCATTTCTATGAAGAAGGACAGAAAAACACCTCATATATCAGTACGGTCTAATTTCTCTCCACTAGACCAGTCATAAATTCCTTTACCTGATTTTATTCCAAATTCACCTTTGGAAACCAAATCATCCAAAAGAGGATGGGGCAGATAAGAATCATCAGAAAGGGAATTTGCAAGATTGTTAAGTATATCTCTTCTGACATCTAAGCCAACTAAATCTGTAAGTTCTAATGGGCCTATTGGGTGTTTATATCCTAACATCATTGCAGTATCTATATCACTTGCAGAAGCCACTCTCTCCGCCAACATTCGTATTGCTTCATTACCTAATACTACACCTAGTCTACTGGTGGCAAAGCCGGGAGAATCATGAACAAGAATTGTTTTTTTACCCATTTTATAACCTATAGATTGGATAATATCTATAGTTTTGCTAGAACATTCATCATGTTTAACTAATTCAAGTAATTTCATTATTGGCACCGGATTGAAGAAATGCATGCCGATAACTCTATCTGGGCAATTAGTAGAACGGGCTATTTCCGAAATCGATAAACTAGAAGTGTTAGTTGCGAGAATTGTGTGATCAGGTACTAATTTTTCTATTTTAGCAAATATTTCTTGTTTCAGCGATAATATCTCAGGGACTGCCTCGATGATTAAATCAGCATTATCAACAGCCTCAGATAGGTCATCATAAATCTGTAACTTGGAAGCCCATTGGGTTTTCTGTTCTTCAGAAGTTTTGCCTAAAGAAATTCCTTTATCCCAAAATGAATCTATACTTGAAATAGCATTCCTCAGACTCTGATGGGACGAGTCAAAAAGGCGAGTCGTCCAGCCGCATTGTGCACAAAGTTGTGCTATTCCAGCGCCCATAGTACCTGCACCTATTACTGTGACAACATCAACACCCATGGGTGCTGGTTAGACATATAGTCCATAGGCGTTGCTCAATTCTGTCGCCCATATGCGGCTAGAGCGGCCTGAAATAAACGTTGACGAGGTACATCATGTTCCAAGAAACATGTAAAGGGAGCAATATCTTTTAAAAGTTCTATAGCAGTAACATAAGCACCGTAGATAAATGGATCAGCGGCGTCGGTAGGAGGTATGTTTATGCCCAATTTAACTAATCCCTTACGTGTGTCTTCATCCCATATTGCATATGTGTGGTGAGTGAAATGAAGATAGCCAGAGAGACGTCGTAAGTCTGATCTTGCTTTTTCTGTAAAGCTATCCATAAGCAAAGTATCAGGATATCTTATAGCGTACAAGGCTAATTTTACCTCACGTGTAGTTTCTTCTTTCCATTCTCTATTTGGGAGATTCATCCATTCATCCACCATGTCTAGCATATTATTATCATATGGGCGCTTAACTAAGTATAATAGACGTTCATATTCATCCGGATTTTGCTCTTCTGAATGATGGAATTCATTAAATAGGACCGTTAGTTTATCGAAAAATGGGCGGCATTTTTCTTTATTAAATGAGAGGAGTGCTAAATGTTGCATGATATCACTTACCTTTTCATTGCCCTTTCCATTCGCGGTATTGAATCCAATCTCTCTTCATATAATCATTCATCAATTTAGCCTCATCTTCTTCAGTTGGAAGGACGCTAATCAAATAACTCTCATAATCTTCATCGTTTCCGATGAATTTTTCACCCTTTATTGTGTATTTCTCACCAGCGTATCTGCCGATTCCTCTATTAAATTTATCAGAAGGTATGAATAAATCTGGTTCTCCTTCTTTCCTGACTGCACTTATCCTACGCATTTCTTCACGTAATTCTTGGAAATATAATTCTCTACTAGCCTCGTTTAGATGCTCGCGGTCGGCGTCGATATCGCTTTCACGCTCATCATATCTTCCTTTTACTCCATAGACATATGCCCACTGTGCGCTTGTAGAATCATCAGTTCCGAAAAGATCTAATCCTGTACTAATCCATTTGTTTAGGTATTTCTGTAGCATCTCACAAGGTATAACTCCCTGTTTAACAATTCTCCTGAGGCCATTTGCACCGGTTCCAAGATGGAATGATTCTTCTTTTAACATTGGGCCCATGGATGCAGCTAGAGGTTTAAATGAAGAAGTACTAAGCATTTTCAGCTGATATTTGCCATCTCTATCGATGAAATGAGTAAAGCAGAAAAAATCTAGCCAATGATCAATTGGTGCATTAAATGAGCCGAGGATTCGCGTTCCGTCTTGTGCATTTCTTTCAAGTAATTTTGAAGCTTCCCTTACACCTTGTTCTCCAAAGTAAGTACATAGTACGTATGCCATTTGCCAGCCGTGCCTCTGTTCTTCACACATTATTCTCAAAGCGGACTTTTTATCATATTCAGTAGGTGCCGTATCCAATAGATGATTTTGTTGCTCAACACTAGCAAATTCGGTATCTCCTTGGACGCTAATCATACTGATTATTGCATCTCTAATATTTTGTTGAGGGATTTGCATTCTTCTTTCCCATTTTGGCAATCCCTCAAAATCTCCAAATTCAATTTGGTTACCTGCCGTATCCCAATCGAATTTTATATCGAATCTATAATCTCCCAACCAAGAAGGGTCAAATCCAATTCTTGTCTGCCACTCATTGAAGTCTTCTATCCATGCTTCAAAGTTAGGCGAATAGCGCTCCACTATTTCCGTATCTGACATGAATTTGCCGAAACGTGATTAGTATATGAATAAATGTATGAAGGAAATAAATCAACGGTATTGATTATTTACCTTTGAAACGAGGTGTGCGGCGTTCGACATACGATGCGATACCTTCCTTGGCGTCTTCAGATTGGAATAAATCTGATTGCAATTCACGCTCCAAAGCGAGATGGTATTCTAAAGGAATTTCAATTCCACTTTGTACACTACGCTTGATATTACCGATCGCCTTGGTTGCTGCCAGAGGTAGAGTGAACTGTCCGGCGTAATCTAATACATCTGTTCTGAATTCATCCAAGTTGATGCTATCATATATGTCATGTATAAGATCCATGTCTTGGGCTTCTTCGAATGAGAATTTTCGTCCTGTGACCATTATCTCCATGGCTCTTGCTTTGCCTACTAGACGGGAAAGACGGGCTGTTCCTCCTGTGCCTGCGAGGACTCCGAGAGAAACTTCAGGTAGACCAATTTGAAAATTACCTTTGTGTGCAATACGAATATCAGCAGCCATAGCAATCTCAAGACCGCCCCCTACTGTATGTCCATTTAGAGCTGCAATGACTAGTTTTGGAGTTTGTTCAAGGCGGGACAAAGTTTCATTGGCATGCAGGCAGAAAAAATATTTGTACCGGGGCGTGAGAGTATTAAGATAATTTATACTTGCTCCAGCAGAAAAGAATTTTTCGCCATGCCCTGTTAATAAAATGACTGATACTTCTCCATCAAAACGTGCATTGAGTATTGCCTGGTCAATATCTTCCCACATCTCACGAGTATAAGTGTTGACTGATGTTCGTCCATCTGACAAGGGTTTACCATCAGTATCCGAAACGAGTTCAATAATGGCAATGCCGTTGTTTGTTACTCCATAATTAACTAAATTATTAGGCATTGATTCTAGTTCGGGCCAAGAAGTCATGATGATGGCATTATGATTGATTATTTCAACCAAGCGGAAGTTATGGGCAGATATCATGTCTCTGATTCTGTAAAAGAAGTTTTGGCGCCTTCTTTCCTTATTTTGTCCCATTGTTTACCAATTTCAGTGGCTTCATGGCTAGGTTCCCAAATATCTCTCTTTAGTGCTTTTCTAAATGGCATTCTATTTACCACACGTCCATCGGATAGTTGCTTACGTCTTAGCATTCCTAATTTAACAATTGGCCATAATACTCTACGAAAAATACTAGGAGCATATAACCAGCGCATGAAGGATAATCCGTCGCCTTTACGTTTTTGATCCCACATCCAATATCTAGCTGCTAACTTGAAGCCTTTATTTCCAACCCTATTAAGTAAAAATCTATTTATTGCACTTGATTTGACCAAAGGTACTAACTTTTTCCGAATTTCAACTTCATAATCGCATTCCCCAAGGATACTTTGTGCGGCTAAAACGCCACTAGTGATGGCATATCTCATGCCAAAACCCCACATGAAATCTTGTAATCCTCCTGCTTCGCCAACATAATAACGTCCTTCATGTACATATCTTGTTGGTAATGAGAAATCTCCCTTGCCACCAACTCTTTTGATTGGTTTTCGATTTAAATCATAGTAGTTTTCATACCAAGCTATAGTTTCATTAAGATATCTGCTGGTCTTTTTCTGCTGGCGCCACAAACAAGTGCAAATTAGCCCTATTCCATCTATTATAATCAAGTAAGAATAGGCTCCGGGTGCTAATTTATCATTAAGTTGTAGAGTCACATGATTAGGATGGTCAGTATGGAATATCTCGCCAAAGGCAATAGCGCTAGATTCTTTCGGCCCTGCTGCAATAATATTGCATTCATCGGGAGGTTTGCGGACTCCATAGTGGATATTAACTCCGGCTTCTAAAGCAGAATGTTTCATTCCCTGATCTATACAATGTTTATCAGTCCCTCTTTCCACAACTCTGAATGCTATTCCATCAGTCATAGGTTGAGTTATGACATCATCTGGGTGGGCTAAATCTACCGTACCAAATCCATCTGATTTGAATGCGTCTGGATTCAATCCCCATTCTCTCATTTCATCAAAAAAGTCAGGGCTTGAGGTCCAATTCTCAATACCTTGAAAATCACCATCAAATCTTGCACCACTATCTTTACGTACATCATAAACATGGACTTCTTTACCTGCATTAGCTAATATTGTGGCTGCTGCCAAGCCAGATAATCCGGCCCCCAAGATATGTATTGGGTCATTGTCCATGTATTTCCGGATAATCTTCTTGACTTCAACAGTTGGGTTATTTCCGTTGTATTCAAGGCCTAGAGTGCAATCGAAGCACCATGTCTAATATCATTGTCAGCATTGAATCCAATAAGTTGGAACCCGAAAAACTTCGTGAGATGATTAATGCGGAAGGTTGCGGTAGTATAATTTCATTTGTAGGAATTACGAGAGGTAATGACAAATTAATCAAAATAAAGGAGTTGGTTTTTGATGCTTGGGAGGAGAGATTACCACTGATATTGAATGAAATAGCAGAAAAATCAATACTTAAATTTGGTATCCAGTCTGTGGTCTTAGCACACAGGATTGGCTCAGTTGGACCAATGGAGCCGATTGTCTGTATTCATGTATCTTCAATTCATAGAACAGAGGGTTTCGAGGCGTGTAGTTGGCTTATTGATGAATTAAAATCACAAGCACCATTATGGAAGAAAGAAGTAAGAGAGGATGGAATAGTGTGGAAGCAGGGTTTGGGATGAATATTATGACCTAAATTAAGGTATAATAAAAATAGTAAGATTGATACCGCGATGCAGGAGTCATAATCATGAAGGAAACTTGGAATGGTATTATTGATATTAGTTCTAAGCCTAAAATCAAGAGAATGGCGGTGGCTAGCGGGTTACTAATAATCACGGAACAAAGTCGGAATATAATAAAAAATGGCCGTACAAAGAAAGGAAATGTGTGCGAAGCTTCAACAATTGCTGCAATACAGGCGGTAAAGGAAACGCCAAGAATGATCCCTCACTGTCATTTAATACCAATTGAAGGTTGTGAAGTAGAATGGAAACTAGAAAATAATGGCTTAAGGTGCATAGTTTCAGTTATTGCACACTGGAATACAGGTGTGGAAATGGAAGCACTATGTGGAGTTAGTACAGGATTATTGTGTGCATGGGATATGCTTAAATCAATAGAAAAGAATATTGAAGGGCAATATCCAGATACGAAAATAGCAGAAATAAAAGTGCTAGACAAAATCAAAGATGAACCGCATAATTGAATTCCTAGTTGCTTTGCGGAGAGTATGGCGACAAGAGATTTAGAGAAATATTTCCTAGATGCGACAGAGTCTGCAGCGATAGCAGCAGCAGAATGGATTGGAATGAATGATGGTAAAGCAGCAGATGGTGCGGCGGTAGAAGCTATGAGAAAGGTATTTGATGCTGTGCCATTTAATGGTAGAGTAGCCATAGGAGAAGGAGAGAGGGATGACGCCCCTATGCTTTGGATTGGAGAACCATTAGGGTCAATGCAAGGAAATGCTATGGCTGCAGCCATAGATATAGCCGTAGATCCACTAGAATGTACAAATCATGTAGCATTGAATTTGCCAAATGCGATGGCAGTACTAGCTGCAGCGCCCAGAGGATCTTTACTTCATGCCCCTGACTGCTATATGGATAAAATATCTGGGCCAGCTGAATTATTAGGTGAGGTGAGCCTAGAGGCAGATGTATCTTATAACATTGAAGCGGCATGTTCGGTTATGGATAAAAAATCAAGTGATCTGCGAGTAGTGGTTATGGATAGGCCAAGGCATAAAGAATTAATAAGGGACTTGAACAAATATGAAGTTGACATAGTATTAATTGGAGATGGCGATATTACTGCAGCACTGAATGCTGCGGATCCTAATTCTGATATTGATATGCTGATGGGCGTGGGGGCAGCCCCGGAGGGAGTAATTACAGCAACTGCATTGAGGGGCTTGGGGGCGCCATTTGAAGGTAGATTAGTGTTCAAAAATGATGGGCACAGAGAAAGAGCTGAGAAAATGATAGAGGGGGATATTGAAAGAATATGGGGGCGTGATGAATTATGCTCCTCGGATGATTCAATATTTATTGGCACGGGTGTGTGCAGTGGGAGAACTAATGGAGTTGAAATTTTAGGAAATAAGAAGGTAAAGGTACATTCAGAGATAATAGATGTTAAGACTAAAGAGCATAAATTCATTACTTCTGAGAGAGAACTATGAATACTTATTAACGATGGATTCATTTTCTCATCCTTCTTCCGAGTAATTAGATATACCATGGATAAAGAAAGTCTTGAGAAAATAGCAAGAGATTTAGTCGCCTCCGGAAAGGGGATTTTGGCTGCTGATGAAAGTAATGGTACTATGTCAAAAAGATTGGAGGCCGTTGGTTTAGATGCTTCAAAAGAAAGTAGACGTTCGTATAGGGTAAATTTATTTTCAGCTAAGAATTATGAAAAGGCAATTAGTGGAGTCATACTCTATGATGAAACCATTAGACAGGCCATGGAAAATGGTGAATCAATAACAGAGCACCTGATAGGAAGAGGAATCTATCCCGGGATAAAGGTAGATACTGGAGCTAAGGCTCTAGCTAACCATAAAGGTGAGAAAATTACTGAAGGTTTAGATGGATTAAGGGAAAGATGTAGTGAATATTACACCTTGGGAGCGAGATTTGCTAAATGGAGGGCAGTAATACTAATTCAAGATGATAATCCTAGTGATGCATGTATCAGAACCAATGCACATGCACTAGCAAGATATGCAGCAATATGCCAAGAACAAGGTTTAGTGCCAATAATAGAGCCAGAAGTATTGATGGAAGGAAGTCATTCTGCGCAAAAATGCATGGAAGTGACATCTAAAGTTCTGGATGCAACTTTCTCAGAATGTATCAAACAAGGAGTGCATTTACCAGGGACTTTATTAAAGCCAAATATGATAATGCCAGGAAATGAATGTAAAGAACACGTTACTAGAAGTGAAGTTGCAAAAATGACGGTTGAATGTCTCACTAATCATGCCCCTCATGAGATACCTGGTATCGTTTTTCTATCGGGAGGGCAGACAGATGAAGATGCGACTGCACATCTAAACCTCATGAATAAAATGGCTACTGATCATCCCTGGGAATTATCTTATTCCTATGGGAGGGCTTTACAAGCTTCAGCATTGAGAGAATGGGCTTCTGGATCAGCGGAATCGAGTCAACTTGAATTTCTGAAAAGAGTGGAGATGAACCATAAAGCAAGAAGTGGGGATTGGGATGAAGAACTTGAAAATAATTAATACGAATTAATTTTTAGGTTGTTGATCTAAAGTTCCTGGCCTTAATTGCCAAACGCATATTTCATACCTGCCAGATAAAGCTCCACCTCTTTTAGTGGTGGCTATTTTTAGTATATCCTTATCCTTAGAGAGTACATTTCCAAGTTGTTGAGGTGTAGTACCATGGCGCATAGTTGAGTTAACATGCTCCAATATCTCAGTGGTATTGGCTTCCCCCCTCACATCTAAAAATTTCTTTATCTTCTGTCTTAATCTCGTAGTTCTCATTTTAACAATCTCCATTTATATTATTTACCATGGATCTCCCATGGTGATTTACCCAATCTTTTGTCGCCCACTCAGAGAGGGGCATTGCGGAATCTATAACACCACTATTACGAATTATTCCAATACGTACAATGGAATTATCTGACCCCAGTATTCCTGCCACATCAAGATTAGTTAAATTATTATTTTTACTTAGAAATGATGATATTTCAGCCGTATTTCTAGGTTTCTTGGATAAATATTTCTTGATAGAGGCACGTATATTATTTTCGTTCATAACTATCAACCAAGTACTCTCATGACTCGCATAATCGAACCATGATACAGAGGAGAGCAGGGGGTAATATAATGGTTCTGTATGTTATTGCCGAATTTGGTTACATATTGTTGTTAGAAATATGTTATTTTTAATGTAAAAAAAGATAATATAATTACAGTTAATAATTTTCCATAGGAAATATGTAACTAAATGTAATTATAATAGATAATATTATACATATAATGTATCTAGATTAATTCAGAGGAGTAAGTTAGTGTCAAATGATTTCGGTGACATCTTTAAAGAGGGTGTAAAAATTGCACCAAAAAGGATCCGTAGTAAGCATCGCCTGAGACTTATCAACAGGCTAACTGAAAGAGAAGAAACAGTAAGTGAATTGGCTAAGTTGGTTGGTCTTCGAGTCCCTCATGCTTCAGCAGAAATAAGAAGAATGAGAGAGGAAGGATTGGTGTCTAGTGACTTAGTTACAGGGAGCAGGGGTGCAAAAATAAGATTAACAGAAGAGGGTTGGAAAACCCTTCATTCGGATGAGTGGTCCAAAGCCTTACAATCGTTACCAATACCCAGAGATACAAGTAAATATTGCATACTCTATAGAGAAGGTTTGGACATACTCTTTGCTTTTCTAAGTCAACCAAAAGATCCTTTGGTATTAATCCCAGAACGGTTACCAGAATCCAGAGGAAACGAGGGGGTGTCATGGAATTGGGCGGCTCTAAATGAAACTAGTCTACGTTGGTTCAATCTTGATAATATGGAAATGAGTATAGAGGAACCGGAGGCACCTAGTCCAGAAAGTATTGAGTCTTATCTAGAAAAACCGAGAATAGTGGGGGTGATAAGAGGTAGAATTTTAAATAAGGAAAACATCGTTTCGGTTTCTCCAGGTAAATGGTTCAATCAGACTGAAACTAAACCAAAACCGCCTTTGATAGAAAATAGTTACCATCGCGGAACCTGGACCTTGGGGGAGTGCCACGACCTGGCGCCAAACATTAGGCCAAAAAATCCTATTTTTGGAGTTTTGAAAGATAGTTTGCACAAATCAATGCTTCTTAGGACGTCTAGGAAAAATGCATTGCTAATTGGGGATTTAAGAGGTTTAGAGTCAGAAAGTAGTACATATCCATTACAGGCACTTGATTATTGGATAGAAATGATTCATCCGAGAATAACTGCCAATGAAAAGAAGAAAAGATTGACTGCACTGAAAGAAAAAGTTTCAACAAATAGGAGAATTAGGACATCGGATTCAACCTGGAGAAGATTTAGAAAAGATTGGGGGAATTCGATATTCGATAAGAATAAACATACTCAGAAAATAGAAACACGTGGGCTAAAAAGGCCGGCGATTGAATCATTAATTAAGTGGGCAATAACAGAAGAAGAAAAACCGTTAGTAGTAGATATAGGTAACGATATTTCGGATGAAACACTATCCATGATACATGGATATCCTCACTTACGCTTGATTATTGGGGAACGAATAATGTCACATTTTGAGAATTATGATATTTTAGAGATAGATCCATTGAGGCCTTTGCCCTGGCTTAACTTCTCCACTAAAGAAGGAATAAAAATTCCATTAAAATTAATAGAGCAAGAATATCAAGATATAATATCTAGTGCATCAATCGAGAGGAGAGTGTCACCATGGGAAATTATGAATTTAGAGTTAGAAAACAGCTTCTCTTCGGAAGAATTGGATGAAGAATACTACTCAATAGTAAAATCTTCAATTTCACAGTATCCTATGGGCGATGAAGCATGGGCGAATCAAATGGAAGCGAGATATCCTTTGGCTTCTTGGATAGCGTCACCCCCTCAAGGGAGATGGCCGAGGTGGCAAAGGCTAAGAAGTAGATTAGATTCAGAATGGCTTGCACTATTGGACTTAGATTTTCTACCAATTGAGAGACTTGTAGAAGTAGCAGACGAGGCCCCTTACTCGGTTCTGAATTTATTCTCTAGAAAAATGACAACTAAATTAAGAGAAGATTCAGATATATTTCTTCGTTCAAGGCCTGCCATGGATTCGAAGCAGGCATCGACTGGAGTATCATGGATAGCGGCACAATTTCTCTCTAATGCTGCTTGGATGCCAGAAAGTATGCATGCAGATATGCTAGAATGGGCGATAGATGCATGGATGAGGCATCCTCCACTTAATTCATTATCCGCGATAAAAGGAATTAATTGGCTATATTCGAAGAATATTAAAGATGCTTATGAGGTAGATAGGATGATGATTAGAATAAAAGATAAACATAGAGTTACTTCGCC
>Ga0302119_10001008_pt1 | contig 12668 bp, 11 predicted proteins | sample AG5_Tmax_MG_FD_203114 | JGI IMG/M metagenome (GOLD analysis project Ga0302119, IMG submission 203114) | Marine microbial communities from Western Arctic Ocean, Canada - AG5_Tmax | ecosystem: Environmental > Aquatic > Marine > Oceanic | place: Canada: Western Arctic Ocean | collected 2017-10-01 | reverse complement strand
CTTCTTGCGGGGCCAGGATGACCCCGAGGGCGTGGTGCTGACCTGGAACGATACGCGGGATCCCGTGCCCTTCGACGGATTTGAACGACTGGGCAGTTGGTCCATGCTGCAGGGACTGCCGACGGCAGCGGAAGATGGGGCTTGGGTCATGCAGCAGGCTTTGCCCCTGGACGATGCTGCTGCTGCCTTCATCGGGGCTTGCGCTGGAGCGAGTGCTTGGGTTCCCCGGCGCAGTTCAGCCTATTTGGACTGGCGCTATGGCCGTGCGCCGGGGGGCGGGCATGAGACCACTGGTGTTCTAGAAGGGGGAGAGTTGCGCGCGCTGGCCGTGACAGGGCCCCCGCGCTGGGAGGATCAGGCCGAGGATTGCCTGGGGGACGGCCCCTCCACCCATGCGCCCTGCCGGGTATTGCCGGTTTATGAGTTCTGGGTCGCGGAAGGTGCGTCCCGTCCCGGGCAAGCCTTGCTCGGTAACCTCGCCGATCAAGCCCGCGCCCAAGCCTGTGAATTGAACCTGGCCTTGCCCTCTTGGCAACCCGCCTTTGATTTGTGCGTGGGCATGGGGATGCGGGTAACGCCCACCTCCCGGGATCTTTACGCACGCCCCGCCGCTCTTGCGCCCTCCGTTCCCAGGGCTTCCCAGGCTTGGAACAGCCGGGCCCTGGACTTGGAAGCTCTGCGCTGCGCCTGGCCCTGGTCCCTAGGGGACGCACACTTTTCCTGGTGTCCGTTCGAAAGCTCAGGTCCAGCGGATTGATTCTTGCGTGGGACGGCTATCGCCCTAGTATCTTTGCTATGACTGCCTCCCGCCGATACTGGTTGCTTAAGAGCGAGCCTGATGTGTTTTCCTTTGAGGACTTGCTGGCTTCCCGGGGCAAGCGCACCGGCTGGGATGGGGTGCGCAACTATCAGGCGCGTAACTTCATGCGCGATGACATGCAGGTGGGGGACGGGGTGCTGTACTACCACTCGCGGAGCAAGACCCCTTCTATCGTTGGCTTGGCCCGTGTAACCCGCGGGGGCCACCCGGATCCCACCCAGTTTGAAGAGGGCGCTAAGGGGTTTGATGGGAGTAGTGACCCCAAGGACCCCCGTTGGTTTCAAGTGACGATCCAAGGGGTGCAAGTCTTGCCCCAGCCGCTCTCCCTTGGGGACTTGAAAGAGGAGAAGAGCCTTGCGGGCATGGCTCTGGTGCAACGGGGACAGCGGCTCTCGGTGCAACCGGTGGGCGCCAAGGAGTGGCGCCGGGTGCTTCAATTGGGGGGCATCAAGGGTGACCCCACGGGGTCCTAGGGGCGGAGGAGAGGTACAGAGTTGTTCGGAATAGGCCCCTCAGGCGGCCCTGGGGCTGAATTTTCCGTCTCCCCCCTAATCGGACCTAAGTGCTTGCCTGGAAAAGAGTTAGGGCTCCCAGATGCCTGAATTCGGGGCCTGAACCCCCACGCAGCCGCTCTAGATCGTGTTTTCCCCCTTGATCCAGACCGCCCTTAGGGTGTCTCCTAGGAGCATCCAACCCCCCCAGAGCATCCTAGCCCTGGGATAACCCTAGAGACTAGATCCCAACATGACTGCCAACTTCGACAAGCTCAGCTCCACGATCGAGGAGACACGCGCCGACATCCTCAAGGCTACTGAAGGCAACAAGGCCGCCTGCGCCCGTGTGCGCAAGTCCATGATGGAGGTCAAGAACCTCGCAGGTGCACTCCGTAAGGAAATGCTTGAGCTGCGGGATTCCGGCGGCGACAGCAACGGCTGAGCCAAGACCTCTCCAATTCCCAGGAGTTCCTCTAGGAGCCCCAGGGAATGACACGCGCGCGACTCCCCCTCACATGGGAGCGCGCGTTCGTTTTAGGTTAACCCTGGGCATCCCTAGAGGGGGCGCCACACCTCAAGAGTGCTGTCACCGGCCATGAGGCCCGCAAGCCGCGCGCGCGTACCCAGGGTTTTCACCGCAGCAAGGCCCTCTTGGCCCAGGTTGCGGGTCCATTGGTTCACATACAGGTCCACATGCTGCCAGAGGACATCGTCGCTGAGCTCTTGGGCATGGCGCTGCATGGTGCCCAAGGCCTCTTGGGGATGGGCGCGGCCATAGTCGAGGCTAGCCACGAGCGCCTGGGTCAGGGCCTGAAGGATTGGATCCCCGAGGTTGCGCTGGGCAAAGAGCCCGCCCAAGGGCAAGAGTTCGCCTGTTTCCGACTCCCACCTTTGACCCAGGTCCTCCAGGCAAATCAAGCCCTGCTCTGTGAAGGTAAAGCGTCCCTCGTGAATGCATAGACCCAGGTCGCACTTCTCGGCGATCAAGGCTGGGGCAATGTGGGAGAACAGCACCTGTTCCATGCGCATGTGCTCAAGGGCCTTGCCGTGGAAGAGGCGCAGCAACAGAGTCGCGGTGGTGTGTTCGCCGGGGGCGAGCAGATGTTGGTTTGGGCCGAGGCCTGTGCTTCCTTTCCGGGTCAAGAGCAACGGTCCATTGCCCGAACCCAGGGCGGATCCCACCGGCAGCACCCGAAGTTTGTGGGCCTGGCCCAAGGCGAGGGAGTACGAACCCTTGGCCACATCAAAGCGACCGGCCAACAAGCCCCGGTTCAATTCTTCGATGTCGAGCAGCTCGAATTCGAGCTCCAATCCGGGGGTGGTCACCGCGCCAGACAAGAGTCCGTGGAACAGGAATGTGTCGTTGGGGCAGGTGGAGAGCCCGATGCGCAGGGCGGTCACGGGGAGTCATCAGGGGGACCGAAACCCGCCTGCTCCCCAGGGGCTTCCAGAGTCTTGAGGGCCAGGATGCGGGCCGCATCGAGGGCATCCTGCACGCGCCACTTGGAGGTGTCCCGCTCTCCCGCGTGATTGGAAATTCCACGGATGATGGCCAGGGGGGTGGCGGCGAGGGAACAGGCGAGGGCCACCGCGAAGCCCTCCATGTCTTCCGCTTTGGCGGCAAAGCGTTCCCGGCGGTCTTGGGCCTGGGCGGGGCTCGCGCTGGCGGCGCAAACCGTGAGCAGTCGGCCCTGGCCCCCCGGCAGAAGGAGGGAGTCGTGGATCGGGTTGAGGTCCCCGTCCGGTTGCCACTGGGGCAGGCCCATGGCCTTGGGCCCGATGCGTTCGGGACCTTCCCCGGCGCCGACCCCATCGAGCAGAACCTCGCCCATGCGCTGGGCCGTGCCCACGGGGAGCATGTCCCCATCCAGGGTCCCCGCGATGCCCAGCAGCAGCACCCGGCGCGGGGTGAAGCGGGCGATCAGCTGGGCGCAGCGGGCGGCGGAGGCCACCGGGCCGAAGCCAGCGACCTCTAGCAGGCCCTGACCGCAGCCTAGGCCCCCGGCGCGCTCGATGCCTAGGGCTTCGAGGCGGGTAGGGATCAGGATGAGGGTGGGGCTGCCTGGGCTTTTGGCCATGCCCGCAGCATAGGGAGCGGGTGGCCCCAAGTCTGCCCCCCGGGGCCGGGGAGGTTTGATTCCACGGGATTTCCCGGGGAGGCTGGTTTTCAGGGGCTCGCAGTTGCTACAAAGCTTCCCGCATGCTTTCCCGGCCCAAAGGTCCCTTTCGATTCCCCTGGCTCAGTGCCCTCCTCGGCGCTGGCATAGCCTTTGGATTGCAACGCAGCACCGCGCCGGATTCGGTGATAGCGGCCGAACCCGAGGCCTTAGGCTTGCCGGTTCCTCTTGTGTTGTCGCCGGTGACGGGTCCTCGGGACACGCCGATCAAAGACCTTGGGGCGGATACTCCGGGGCCCGCAAGGGAAGTGCAGGAAGGAACCTCAAGTGAGTCCCTTGCTGGGGCACGCTGAGGGGGCGTTTTTCTTGCCCGAGTGATGCGGGGACTCAAGACAGCCGGATTCCGTCCAGTTCGTGTCCGTGGGGCTCTCTCCCATGCCTTACCTGGAGTAGGGGGAAACCAAACCCGGCACAAACGGCTAGAGACAGGCAGAATACCCTGTCGGCCGTTGACCCGTGCCGCCTCGAAAGGAGAGATCTGCGGGAACCCCGGCTTGATTGCCAGCGTCCAGTGGGCACTCTCCCTCGATCTCTCAATCCTTAGAACACTCATTCCGATGAACCTGACCCTGATTCCTCTCCTGTTGATTCCTGCCCTGCCACAGAGTCCTGAAGCAGATGGTAACTTTCCCCAACTTGAGCCGGCCATGGATGCCTGGCAAGTCAACCATGGGGAAGAGTGGCAAGTTCGTTGGGACCGCAACACCGGTTATGCGGAGATCCTTTTTGGTTTCAACGCGGCCGCACCCTTCGAGCCCACCGAAGACAACGACTGGTTTGGTTTGACCCGGGTTTGGGCCGCCGAGGCGAGCCCCCTCCTGGGTGTGTTGCCCAGTGAACTGGTGAACCTTGAACTGAACTTCTTGCCCTTGGGCATGGCGAACGGCACGGACAAGATGGCTGTCCAATTGGGTCAAGAAATCGGCGGAGTTCCGGTGGAGCGCGCATTCGTCAATGGTCTTTTCAGCCCCCAGGGGCGTTTGCTCTCGTTGGCCAACACAACCCTGCCCGGTCTGAGTGGATTGTCAGCAGCTCCCTCCATTGATGCGGATGCGGCCGAAGCCCGCGCCCTGCGTTTCTTCCGGGCCGAGACCCGCTTGAGTGCCACTTCGGTTTCCGAGCCCGAGCTTCTGTTCGCTCGACTTGAGGAGGACGGGCGTGCCTATGGTCAATTGGCCTGGCGCGTGCAGGTGTTGTCCGAGAGAGACGGCTTTGATCCCCAGGGCGCGATCTACATGGTCGCCGCCGCCGACGGTGCCTTCTTGCGCCGGGACGAAGCAATCCATCACTTCGATGTTACCGGTCGCATTGACTGCTTAGCCACGGGCGGCAATGGCTCGAACGATACGGTGCCCAACGAAACGCCCCTTCCCGTGCCCTTTCTACGTGTGGCCAGCTCCGCGGGCACCGTGGACACGGACGTGGATGGAAACTTCACGATCTCTGGGGTCAACAGCCCGGTCAACTTGACGGTCTCGTTTCTTGGGGACTACAGCAATGTGAACCATGACCAGGGAGCGGACTACTCGGTCACCTTCAACAATGTGCAGCCCAATCAAGCCAATGTGCTGCTCATGAACCCAAACCCCAGCGAGTTCCTAACCGCCCAGGCAAACGCATTCATCCACAACGGGGTCGTGCGTGATTTCATCACCAGCACATCCCCGGGGGACACCCATGCGGACTTCACGGTGGTGTCCAACACCAACCTGAGTTCCACCTGCAACGCGTTCTACAACGGCAGTTCCACGAACTTCTATGCGGCCGGAGGGGGGTGTTCGAACACCGCGTTCTCCAATGTGGTGGCCCATGAATTGGGGCACTGGCTGAACAGCCGTTACAACACGGGCAATGGGGGAGACGGCATGGGTGAGGGCAACGCGGACGTGTTCGCCATGTACACCTATGATACGCCGATCGTGGGAGATGGCTTCTTTGGGGGCACCGGGCAGATCCGGAACGGTCTCAACACGCGCCAGTATTGCGGCGACGGCAACGGTGGCTGCTATGGCGCGGTGCACTCGGACGGCGAAGTCTGGATGGGCGCCGCTTGGAAGGTGCGTGCTGCCCTGCAGGGCAACCTGGGGAACGTGCTTGGTGGGCAAACCGCCGATCAATTGTTCCTCGGTTGGTTGAATGGTTACGACCAAACCCAGATCGACTCGATCATCGAGATCCAATGGCTGACCCTAGATGACGACGACGGGGCCATCGGCAATGGCACCCCCAACTATGCGGAAATCGACAGCGGTTTCACGGCCCAGGGTTTCCCCGGCTACGACTTGCCATTCGTGGTCATCAGTGGTGTGACTCAGTTGCCGGATGTGCCCGACAATCTCGGACCTTACACGGTTCAAGCTACCATCGTCGCGGGCATCAATCCGCCCCTGACCAGTGCCTTCTTGCACTATGGCTGGAGCGGGGCTGGTTCATTCCAGACGCCCATGACTCTGGTGGGGCCGGACCTCTACGAGGCGGATATCCCGAACTTCCAGGGCGCGGCGATTGTCGAGTACTTCATCACGGGCACGGATTCCGGTGGACAGTCGGGGACCTTCCCCGATGGGGGAGCGGCGAACCCATTGATCTTCAACGTGGGCACCCAAGTGGTCGTAGCCTCTCATGACTTTGAATCTGGAGCCAACGGCTGGACCGTGGGAGCACCCAATGATGCGACCACGGGAACATGGGAGGTGGGCAACCCCATCGGCACCGCAGCTCAACCAGAAAATGACCACAGCCCAGTGGGGAGCAACTGCTGGTTCACCGGGCAGGGCACGGCTGGAGGCTCTCTTGGAGAAAACGATGTGGACGGGGGCACTACCACTCTGATCAGTCCCGTGTTTGACCTGAGTGCAGGCACCGCCCAGCAGATTTCCTACTGGCGTTGGTACTCCAATGAAACCGGAGCGACACCCCAAACGGACAGCTTGTTGATCGACCTGTCCGCCAATGGTGGAGCAAATTGGACCGCGGCGGAAGTCGTGGGGCCTGCGGGTAACCAAGCCACGGGTGGTTGGATCGAGCATCGGATTCAGGTCGCCAGCTTGATGACGCCCACTGCCAACATGCGCTTGCGCGTGCGGGCATCGGATCTTGGAAGTGGATCCATCGTGGAAGCGGCCCTGGATGATTTTGAGGCCAGCTACCTGGACGATCCCAGCAGTTGTCCCGCTCCGAGCACTTACTGCGCTGTGTCACCCAATTCATTCGGTCTAGGAGCTGTGATCCAAGGTGCCGGCTCCCAGAACGTGAGCGACAACAGCTTCAGCTTGAGTGTTTCCGGTGCGGTACCGGGGCAGTTTGGCCTGTTCTACTACGGGAACGCTACGGCTGCCGTGCCCACGGGCGCGGGCGTACGCTGTGTGGGTGGCACGCTTTTCCGCCTGCTGCCTCCGGTGAGCATCGATCCCCTAGGGGGCGCCCAGGTTGCGTTGGATTTCCCCAACCTGCCTATGGGTGGAGGGATTCAAAATGGAGAGACCTGGTACTTCTCCTTCTGGTTCCGGGATCCCGGTTTCGGGGGATCGACCTTCAACTTCGCGAACGGACTTGAAGTTCAATTCTGCCCTTGAACCTATCTTGGGGGCGCCACTCGTTGAGCGCCCTCAGTCCTTATTGAGCAGAACCCGCAGATTGTCGGCTAGGGTCATGGGGTCGAAGGGCTTCGTGAGGACGATGTAACTGCTCAGTTCAGCGAGGTTGCTGAGGACTTCGTCCCCCCCCTTTGCGGTCAAAAAGATGACAGGAATATCCTTGGTGCGTTCGTCTTGGCGGAGCATCTCAAGGCATTCGGGACCGGTGGGTCGTGGCATCATCACATCGAGAAGGATTCCATCAAAGTCTCCTTCGGCGGCGATCTCGACGATGCGGGCTCCCCCTGCGAGGGTCTCGACACCCATCTTGCCAATGTCCCTGAGGGCTAGGCCCAGCAGGACCCGCAGGTCCGCATCGTCGTCAACCACAAGTATCTTCATGAGTGTAAACCTACTGGCCAGCAAGGGGGATTTCGAGCCAAAAGGTACTCCCGCATCCACCGGGACCCTCTTCTACAGCAATTCTGCCCCCATGCTGGGCGACGATCAGGCGGGAGATTGCGAGGCCAAGGCCCGTGCCGCCGGTGGGTTGCTCGGTTCCGGAACTCACCTGGAAGAAGCGATCAAAAATGCGGGAGCGTAGCTCTGCAGGGATTCCAGGGCCTTCGTCGGTGACCTCACAGCGAGCGTAGGAATCTCTTTGGAGCATGCGGAGATGTACGCTGCTTTCTTTGGGGGAGTGGCGGATCGCGTTGCCCACCAAGTTGGTGAGCACCTGTAAAATGCGACCCTGGTCTGCCACCAGGGAAAAAGCCTCATCTTCAAAGTCCAGAGCAACTTGAGCGTCCGATGCGACTGAACCCAATCCATCGAGCAGCTTTTGGGTGAGTTCGCTGCTCTTGAATTTCAAGGGATTCATGGGTAGCGCATTGGACTCCAAGCGCTCTAGGTCGATCACATCGTCTACCAGCTGGTGCAGGCGGTCGGCATTGCGAGTGGCGATTTCCAGGACATCTCTGACCTTGGGCCCGAGTTTGCCGAGGTGTCCGGAGAGGCTCATGCCTAGGGGGGCCATAATTGCCGTGAGGGGGGTGCGCAGTTCGTGGCTGACCATGGAAAGGAAGGTTCTGCGCATTTGCAAGGCCCGCTCTTCCTCGGAGACATCCCGGAAGAGCAGCGCCTCGGTCTTCCCCTGCCTGGTGCGAATGCTATATCGGGAACCACGGGCTTTGAAGCTGTCTCCGCCCTTTTGCTTCACTCTCCACTCAAGGTCCCCGGAGGCGTCATCTTGTCTGGGAAGCGCGGAAAACAGGTTGTCTAGGCTGGAACCCGCAATAATGTTGGCCTCGAATCCCAGCAGCTGACAAGCTGCTGGATTGGCGGATTCGATTCGCCCATCGCTATCGATGAGCAAGAGCCCTTCGCGCATGCGCTGAACGAGCTTCTCCAGGCGGGATTCCCGGATCGTGGCCAGGTCTGCGAGCCGTGCCACATCAAGGGCCTGTTCGCGGGCAGCGGCGAGCAGCAGCAGGTATTCCCCGGAGCAATCCTGGGGACCCAATTGACGAAGTTTGAGTCCCGTCTCGCGCCACTGCTCTTCGCTTGTGATCCAAGGGGAGCAGAGTAGTACGCGCCCCGCTTCGCCGCTATCGAGCCCAGGCCAGGGCATGTCGGCCCACTGTCCGCGCAAGTCGAGGCCGGTGCCCTTGAGTTTCAAGAGGATCAATTGGCCGGCGAGCTTGTTCAAGCCATTTAGGTGGCTGAGCTTCGGTCTGGTGAACTCCAGGATATCGCTGAGGCAGAGCCCGACGGGATCAAGGCCGAGGTGTTCGGCCATGCTGGGGCCCACACTCGCCACCTTCCACTCGCGGTCGCAACACACGTGGAAGGGGCTCGCGAAGTCGAGCAAGGCTGAGGCGGATTGGCTCATGGGGTATACAGGATGCGGGGTGTGCTCTAAAGAGACGACACTTTGATACTTAAAAGATCTGAGGGACTATCCTCGCTCTTGGGCCTCACGAGTCGGACATCGACCTTCACCCCAACGCGCGTGGCGAGACCTTCGATCAGGCCGCAGACAAAGGGCACGAGGGCGGGACGGAAAGACTCGTAGCGTAACATGATTGTGTCGCCGTCGTCACTTACCACTTGGAACGAAGGGGCCCGTAGTTCGGGGAACGCGAGCGATAGTCGCGTGTGCATCTCATCCAATCCGGCCAGGATTTCGCCCACCGTCTCGCCAGCCTGATCGAGCACCATGGCATAGGAAGACTCGCCAGCAAACTTGATCCAGTAATTGCCAAAAGTCCGCAGTAGGTCATCGATGGGGGTATCGAGGACTTCGCTGGCAGCGCCCGCCAGTTCATAGGTAATGGAGTCGTCATAAGCCTTCATCGAGGCGAAATCGTCCTCCTCGATCCCCGCCTTTGTTCGGATCTCTTGCCATGTGGACTCGCTAAATTGTTCGCAGAGGAGGGCTTTGAGGGCCCGGTTGACCATTCCGTACATCGTATTTGGGGTGTTTGCTTGAACTAAGTTGGGGTGTTCGCGTGTTCCAAGGGGAAAACGAGCGGATAGTATAGGGCATTTGTCTAGGAGTCGCCAGGGAATGATTAGAATTCGTAATTGAGTTAGGGCATCCCCGTAGAGACGAGCTTTTTTGCCGCCCCGGGGGTAACCTATCCTGGGTGGGGAGCAATCAGGAGAATTTGGTGCTGAAGAGTTTTGCTGGCAGGGTCCTGCGGCGTGTGACATCTCTTGTCGCGACCCGTTCAATGTCCCTCCAAGCGAGCGCCTGCCTGCTGCTCGCTGCCTGCGTAAGTTCCGCCGCGACGAGCCCCTCGGCCCCATGGGAAGCGCTCTTGGACTGCACCGCCAGGGACCCGATGCTCGGCTGGCAAGCGACGCCCTTTGGTGGGCAGGGCGAACTGGAGTTTTCCCATGACACCTTGCTTTTTCACGCGGGCTATCCCCTGACGGGAATCACGCGCACCGGGTCCTTGCCCCAAATTCCTTTCGAAATGGAACTGGTTTGTCGCCGTAAAGTGGGGAACGACTTTTTTTGTGGCCTGACCTTTCCCGTGCAGCAGGGGCACTTGACTTTGATCCTCGGGGGATGGGGCGGAGCAACCTGTGGGCTCTCTAATTTGGACGGGGAGGATGCCTCAAGGAACGAAAGCACTTTCTACCTTTGGACCCCTCCGGAACAGACCATGCACGTGCGCCTAGTGGTGGAGGCTGAGGGCTTGCGCGTCTGGTTGGACGGGGAGTTGCGGTTGATCCAAAACCTCAAGGGAGTGCGTTGCGAAGTACGACCCGAAATGCTCCCCTGCCTGCCCTTGGGTTTCGCCTGCTTTTCCACTCGCTCGGAGCTGGACCACATGCGTATGCGGCCCTTCGTTCAAGGAAGCTAGAGCGGGTGTACCGGGCCTTCGCCTTTGGCCGCTGCTTGCAGGGTGCGCCGAGCCAGGACCGGGACCATTTCCCTGCGATACCAGGCTGACCCCGGGACATTATCCAGGGGCCGCAGCTGCTTGTAGGCCAATTGGGCAGCGGCTTCCACCGCTTCGTCGAACTCGGCGGTCCCCGGCAGGGTCCCTCTCAGGGCATCGGCTACGCCGCGCACGGGGGAGGGTCGGGCCGCGAGGGCGACCCCCGAGATCTCCGCATCCTGCACACGCCCCTCGTGGTCCAGGGTCAAGCGCGCAGCCAGCCCGAGCAGGGGAAAGTCGATGGACTCCCTGGTGCGCAGCTTGCCATAGGCACCCCGGTGCCCAGGATCTTGGGCGGGGACTCGAATGGCAGTTAACAGCTCGTCCTTGTCGCAGCGCTTGTTCCAGATGCCGTCCGGAGACCAAAGGTTCTTGATCGGCAACTCGCGTTTCTCGTTGAGGCGCTCGAAACGAAGGGTGGCGCCTAAGGTCATCAAGGCCGGTGCCGTGTCATTGCTGGCTGCGGCCACGCACTTCTTTCCACCTTGGACCACATGGCACGCAGTGCCGTCTTTCTTGAGGCAATAGCCCAGGGACTGGCGCCAAAAGTGGGTTTGGTTGTACCACTGACAGCGCGTGTCCAGCATCACGTTGCCGCCCAGGGTGCCCTGGGTGCGCAGTTGGGGGCCCGCAACCAAGGACGCGGCTTGGGCCAGGGCAGGGGCCTTGGCTTGCACGAGCTCTGACTCTGCCACCTGGGCGAGGGGCGTCATGGGACCGACCAAGAGCGCTCCGTCGGGTTCCTCTTGGATGCCCACAAAGCCCTCGATGCGCGCCAGGGAAACCAAGAGTTTGGGCGCGAATAAGCCGTGCTTGAGGTTGGGCAAGAGGTCCGTCCCCCCGGCGATCACCATGGCTTCCCCTTGGGCTTCCGCCAGCAGGACTAGGGCGGCATAGAGACTCTTGGGCTCTTCTAATTGAAAGGAGGGTAGACGTAGCATCAGGCGTCGCTTCCGGAGTTGGGGGCCTGGTTGTCGTTCGCGCGTTTTTCGCGAAGGGCGCGTAGTACCACATCGGGAGTGAATGGCAGATGCCGCAGTCGGATGCCTACCGCATCAAATATTGCATTGGAGAGGGCGGGGATCGCCGAGTGCAAGGGCCCCTCGCCCGCTTCCTTGGCACCATAGGGGCCTTCCGGATCGTTGCTTTCCACAATTAGTGATTTGATCTCGGGCGTGTCGAGGGTCGTGGCCAAGGGATAGTCCAAAAGGCTCGGGCCCGAGTGTAGACCAAAACGGTTGGTTTGATGGTGCTCGTAAAGGGCCTCGGCAATGCCCATATACACCGAGCCTTCGATCTGACCGGACACCAGGATCGGGTTCAAGGCCTTGCCGCAATCGTGGGCACACCAAACCTCTTTCACGTCAATGCGACCGGTTTCTTCGTCCACTTCGACTTCCACCACATGGGCGCTGAAGGAGTAGGCGGGGGAGGCGCCGATAGAGCCGCCCCGGTAGTCGCCGCCCAAGGTGGGCGTGTTGTAGGAGCCCGTGGCCCCTAGGGTGTCGTGCTCTACCTCGGCGATTTGGAAGGCTTCCGCCATGGTCATGTGGCGCTCGGGATCTTCCAGGTCCAGGGCCTCACCCTTGACCAATCGAACCCGACGCTCTTCCACTTTCCAGTGCTTGGCCAGGGAACCCACCACCAGTTTGCGCAATTTACGACTGGCGTCGATGGCGGCATTGCCCACCATGAAAGTGACCCGCGAGGAATAGGCACCCAGGTCCACCGGGCAAAGGTCCGTGTCCGCCGCAACCACCCGCAGCATGTCGAGGGTCAGCCCGAGCTCTTCGGCGACCACATAGGCGACCATGGAACTCGATCCCTGGCCGATGTCATTGGCTCCCGAAAACACGGTCACGACGCCCGAGCGATCGACCTTGATTTGGATCCCCGCCTGGGGCATCTCGTTGGGATAGATCGGGTAGTTCGTGCCCGTGATGTACATGGAGCCTGCGACGCCCACGCCCTTGCCTGATCCAAGACTTTGGCGCTTGTTCTTCCAATCGCTGGCCTCTTCCACCTGAAGAAGGCACTCGTCAAAACCACAGGACGTGATCCGTTGGCCGTTCACGGTTTTGGTTTGGGGTCCGAGACTGTTGCGCCGGCGCAGTTCGATCGGGTCGATCGACAGTTTTTCTGCAAGCTCG
>Ga0302119_10001003_pt1 | contig 12701 bp, 12 predicted proteins | sample AG5_Tmax_MG_FD_203114 | JGI IMG/M metagenome (GOLD analysis project Ga0302119, IMG submission 203114) | Marine microbial communities from Western Arctic Ocean, Canada - AG5_Tmax | ecosystem: Environmental > Aquatic > Marine > Oceanic | place: Canada: Western Arctic Ocean | collected 2017-10-01 | reverse complement strand
GCTTTTCACCGCCGCCAAGGTGTGCCTTTTTGCGGCGAGCATTGAGATCTTCGAGTTTAGACTGCTGCACCGGTTCAGCCTGATCGTTTGCGTCGTCGGATAATGATTCGGTGGCTATCGTAGTGCCTCGCAGGTAGTGGATTTGCTTTGAGCGTAGTTCAAAGTGGCAACAAACAGCGTGTCATTGTTTGCATAGGCGCAAAGTTCGAACAAATCTTAACTTAGGTCAAGTTGTGCAGCAACTATGGATTAGGGGTTATCGGCTGTTTGGGGCGTGTTAATATTTACAAGTCGATTTTACCAAAAAGTTATCTCTGCAGGGATCGACTTGAATTCGTGAAAATCTGGAGTTTTGTTCACTAAGCGACCGATGGCTACTCTTCCTCACATACCTATCGCAACGCTGCGTCTTGGCGAACAGGATTTCGTTTGGGGTGATCGAACGTACGTGATGGGTGTAGTGAACGCTACTCCAGATTCTTTTTCAGGTGATGGTGTGTTGCCTATGATAGGCGATGTGCAGCAGGCCGTAGATCAGGCGTTGCGGATGGAGGACGAAGGAGCCGACATCATTGACGTTGGTGGCGAGTCGACACGCCCGGCGAGTATTTATCCAGATGCGAAACCTATAGAAGCAGAGAACGAAATCACTAGAGTGGTTCCAGTTATAGAGGGACTAATCAGGCGTCTAGGCATACCGATATCGATCGACACTCGAAAGGCGGCTGTCGCTGACGCTGCTTTTGCTGCCGGTGCTTCACTGGTGAATGACGTGTCGATGCTTGGCGATGCTGAGATGCCGGGAATGCTAGCCAATTCTGGAGTTCCGATCATCGTGAGTCACATCAGGCAGAGCGGAGATGACGGCGACGTGGTCGAGAATGTTTTAAGTGACCTACATCGTTCGATCCAAGAATTGGCGAGAGCCGGAGTCGAAAGATCAAATATTATTGTCGACCCTGGTATTGGCTTTGCTAAGTCGGGTGCCCAGTCTATGGAAATGTTGCGTAACATCGCCGCCTTACGTGCTGAGTTGGTCCTCCCAGTGTTGATTGGCACGTCGAGGAAATCATTCATTGGGGCAGTAACCGGCGAGTCGGTCCACGATAGACGATTCGGAACAGCGGCCACGGTCGCTCTGGCGATTCAGGGCGGTGCGGATATCGTGCGGGTGCACGATGTACGAGAGATGGTGAGTGTTGTGAAGATGAGTGATGCGCTAACCCGCCACCGAAGAGACGGTGTACCAGATGCCTAGCGGGGTTGTAACGGCGTACGTCGGTCTCGGGAGTAATCTGGGAGACCGGGTTCGGAATCTTCAGGGTGCGGTCGAACGATTGGCGACTATCGGCCCGATCACGGCGCTTAGTTCTGTTTTTGAAACTAAGCCGTGGGGCGTCGATGGCTACCAGCCCCGCTATCTGAACCAGGTTGTGGCGATTAGCACGACGCTCGATCCATTAGATGTTGTGACCGATCTGCTGTCGATCGAGTATTCGCTTGGGCGTGCTCGCGAGGAAAAGAACGCATCACGGACGTTAGATCTCGATCTACTTTTACACGGAGAAAACGTGATCGAGGCGAGCGGAGTAACGGTTCCGCACCCTCGATTGCACGAACGGGCGTTTGTGTTGGTTCCGCTTTCACAGATTGCACCTGATGTTGTGCATCCGGTGTTCGGTCGGACGATTGCTGAATTGACCGAAGAATCAGACAGGTCAGGAATTAGCGGGATCGTTTAGCTCGAGATTGAGTTTTCGAAGAGGACTCTTAGTATTGACGCCAATAGGAATACGATGACGCCGAAGAACACCATGGCGTTGTACCCGATGAGCCACGATAGGCGAGCTGCGAGTCCTTCTGGCTGTTCAGTTGGATCGAAGTCGGACTGTCGGAAGTGCCAAACCAAGTAAAACATCCAAATTGCCAGAGCCAGTTTTACGCCTAAGACGATGAGCCACGCTGCTGTCGCGTCATTACCGGTGAGGCGATCGAACATCAGTACTAGACCTGTGATGATGATTACGATCACTGATATGTCGACGAGTTCGCGGTAGACCGAACCGAGAGGTCGTAAGACGGGACGAACAAGGTCGGGATTGGCTCTTTCGACGGGGCGGAGTACGAAAGCGAAGAACGCGCTTCCACCGATCCATGCGACGGCGCCAATAGCGTGGGCCCATCGCACGATCAGCATGATCCAGTCGCTGGCTGCTATATCTCCAAACATGGAGCGATTATGCCATCAGGGTCTTGCGGGTGGTTGACTACTCGTCGACTGTTTTGGTCTCTAACCGGTAAGAAGAGCATCGAGCTGTTCGCCGAGTTGCTCTTCGCCGATGATGCCGGTCCACGTGCGGGCGATGTTGTGATGTTTGTCCAAAAAGATCGTACTTGGGAACGAGAACACTTCGTAGCCGAACTGGACAGCCGAACCTACGTCGGGCATGTTCGGGTATGTAAGCCCAAGATCACGGGTGAACGCTTGTCCGTTTGCGGCTGAATCGATACCAAGTTGCTGCACACCGATAAACGCTACATCGTCGCCGTACTTTTCATAAGCGGCCTGAAGGTCGGGCATTTCAGCTCGGCAAGGTGGGCATGATGGGAACCAGAAGTTGATCAACACAGGTTTACCTTCGTGCTGATCGAGACTGAAGTCGCCATGAGTGAACGTTTCGCCGGTGACGTCGGGTGCAGTTCCAACTTCGACATTTGACCCGCCAGCGTCCACTTCCGCTACCGATTTAGCGTCGTCATCGCTGCCACAGTCGACCGCTGCGATAGCGACAATGGCGATCAATGCCACCAGCCATAGGCGGCGGAGCATGCGTTTGCGATTAGTGGCGGCGGTCTTCATGTCAGAAATTTGGTCTATCGAAGCGATTGTTCAAATCATGGTTATTTATCAGGATTGCTAAATGTTTGATATTGCTAAAGTCGATAACGGCGCTATTAAGAAGAGAGTTCTCGGTTCAGACGCCGAGCGTTTGGTGCTTGTTAAGTTCTATGTATACCAAGCGCCGGCGGTTACAAACGTTTTGAACTATCTATTGGCTATCCCTTTGCATCGGTTCGCATCTGGGTTAGCAGGTCACGTATCGCCGATTCTAGATTCTCAATCGAGACCCGAACCTGTTCCATCGTGTCTCGGTTTCGAATCGTCACTGCATCGTCGTCAAGAGTGTCGAAGTCGACTGTTACGCACAGTGGCGTGCCGATCTCGTCTTGGCGGCGGTAACGTCGACCAATGCTCTGCGTATCGTCGTACTGAGTGTTGAAGTACGGACGCAGAAGTTCGTGCACACGCTGCGCTGTCGGGCTCAAGGTTTCCTTCTTCGAAAGCGGAAGCACTGCGACCTGGAACGGAGCGATGTCGGGGTGGAAACGCAGAACTACCCGCATCTCCTTGCCTTCGCCCTCTTCGTCGTAAGCATCTGCGAGGAACGCGAGCGCAGATCGATCGGCGCCCATCGCAGGTTCAACTACGAACGGAACGTATCGTTCCTTTTTCTGGTCATCGAAGTATGAGAGGTCCTTGCCGCTCTTCTCGGAGTGAGCTTTCAGGTCGAAATCGGTTCTGTTTGAAATCGTTTCGAGCTCACCCCACCCCCAAGGGAATTCGTACTCGACGTCGGCCGACGCCTTCGAGTAGTGAGGGAGTTCGTCGGCTTCGTGAACCCTGAGCAAGAGCTTTTCACCACGAAGCCCGTATTTCTTGAACCAGTTGAGCGAGAAGTTCATCCAGTAGTCATGCCAATCGTCATCAGTACCTGGTTCGCAGAAGAATTCCATTTCCATCTGTTCGAACTCACGGGTTCGGAACGTGAAATTACCGGGAGTGATTTCGTTTCGGAACGACTTACCAATTTGGGCGATTCCGAACGGTATCTTCTTTCGAGAGGTCGTTTGGACGTTCTCAAAGTTCACAAACATTGCCTGCGCTGTTTCAGGTCGTAGATACACCGTTGCGGCGTCTTCTTCGACAGGGCCTAGAAAAGTCTTGAGCAGGAGGTTGAACTGACGTGCAGGTCCGAATCCACCACCACAGTTAGGGCAGACGTCGCCTTCGACCTGATCTTCACGGAAACGTCGATGACAATCGTTGCACTCGACCAGCGGGTCGCTGAAACCGGCGAGGTGACCCGAGGCTACCCATACATCGGGGTGCATGAGAATCGATGCGTCGATGCCGACAACGTCGTCTCGCTCGCGCACCATCGATTTCCACCAGGCGTCTTTTACGTTGCGTTTGAGTTCAACTCCAACGGGGCCGTAATCCCAAACACTGGAGAGTCCGCCGTAGATTTCGGAGCTTTGGAATATGAATCCACGTCGCTTTGCGAGTGAAACTAGGGTGTCGAGAGAGGTACCGGTAAGAGTGCGCTTGGCCAATTGAATTGCTCCTGCAGTCCACGCCGGGCTGACGTGTCCACATAAAAAATTCGCCCGCAGGCTGCGGGCGCTACATAAATTCTACAGTCGGAACGTGAGAATGACAGTCGAATTAGTCTGCAAGAGGATTTCCTGTGATTTATGATTCGCCAATCAGGCATGTGTACCGTTTTCTTTAGGACCACATGAGAATAGGGGAGTTCGAAAATTATGGCTAGTGCGATGGCAGGACAACTTCAGGACAAGGTAGCGCTGATAACTGGCGCAGGACGCGGCATCGGCGTGGGAATCGCAAATGTGCTTGTTGAGCGGGGAGCCGCCGTAGCTGTTTGCGATATTGACGGCGCTGCGGCTGAAGAGACTGCGAAGGCAATTAACGCTGCGGGCGGCAAAGCAATTTCGGGAGCTGTTGACGTAACTGATCCAGAATCGCTCGATCATTTTGCCGGCAGGACGATTTCTGAGCTCGGTGGCATCGATATTTGTGTTCCGAATGCCGGTGTTATCGGAGGTCGTGGATTCTCCGAGCGTAAAGACTTCACTAAGCAAGACTGGGATATGACGTTCGCTGTGAACGTGCAGGGAATGACGAACACGACCGATGCTGTGAAAGAACACATGAAAGACCGTGAGCAGGGCAAGATTGTCGTTATCGCTTCACACGGAGGTCGCAAACCACGAGGGATTGGTGATAAGGGCCGGGGAAACGCACAGCACCCGTATTTGGTGTCGAAGGCAGCGGCCATTCAGTACACGCACTTGTTGGCGATGGAACTTGGTTCGTACAACATCAATGTGAATGCAGTCTGCCCGGGTAGATTGTGGACGCCAATGTGGCAGGCGATTGCTCAGAACCACAAGGATTTGAATCCCGATTATTCTGAGATGACTCCGTACGAGATTTTTATCGACCAAATCAAGGCAGTTATGCCATTGGGTCGAGAACAGACTCCCGAGGACATTGGGAAGTGTGTGGCGTTCTTGTCTTCGGACGACTCAAAGGAAATCACGGGTCAGGCGATCAACGTAAACGGCGGCGCAGCGTTCGATTGAGCCAATGGCTCGTTCGAATAAAAGAGCTTGCTGATTTGCAGGCGGTGATGGGTTTGAAATTGGCAGTGAACTAAAGATTCAGGTAGTAATAAATATGAACGATCGAGAGTTAATGTTTACTCCGGCGCACAAACAGCGCCAAATGATTGTTGCTGGTGAAATTTCGTCGGTTGAAATGACTAAGACTTCGTTGCGTCGCATCGTAGAGTTGGAGCCTCAACTGAACGCATTCATCACTGTTGATGAGCAAGGTGCTTTGGCTGCGGCTAAGGCTGCCGATGAGTCTCTTACCAGCGGATTAGTACCCGGACCGCTGCACGGAGTTCCTATTGCCGTGAAGGACTTAGAAGTCACCAAAGGACTTCGTACAACTCTTGGAAGTACGTTCTTTGAGGATTGGATACCTGACTACGATTCCGTTGCGGTCGAAAGACTGCGAGCGTCTGGTGTGGTGATCTTAGGCAAGACGAATACGCCTGAGTTTGGCAATCGGGAAGAGACATTCACGAACGTTGCACCAACTTGCAACAATCCGTGGAACCCGGCGCGAATGCCGGGTGGTTCAAGTGGAGGAACTGCGGCTGCAATCGCTTCTGGCATGTGTTCCATCGGCACCGGCTCTGATGGCGGTGGTTCGGTGCGACTTCCTGCTTCGTTCTGCGGAATATTCGGTCATAAGCCGACACACGGCCGTATTCCACGTTTTGGCGGGCAGGCTAAACCGGCTTATAACTCGGCTGGAACGAGTGGGCCCATGTCGAACGACGTGCGTGACTCCGCTATCTTGAACCAAACCCTTGCTGGATTCGATGCTCGTGATCCCGGCTCTGTGAAAGGTGATGTGCCCGATTATTTGGCGCAGCTCGAAGATGGCGTCAAGGGAATGCGCATCGGAACGACGATGACGCTCGGAATTTCAGATGTGAACCTCGACGTTGCTGCTGCCGTAGAGGAATCATGGTCGGCTTTTAGTGAACTGGGTGCGAATGTCGAACCGGTGGATATAAAGTTCGATCCGGTTCCTCGTGATGCATGGTGGACGCTCTGGACGGCAGGGCAAGTCGCAATGTATGGGCATCTTGCCGAAGAGCGACCTGAAGACCTGATGCCTTATACCCTCGACATGATTAACCACGGTAAGACTCTGAGCGGGGCTGACGTGTCGGCTGCACTACGCGATGTGCAGAATCTTCAACTGAAGATGCACCAGTTGTTCGAGGAGTATGACCTCGTACTTGCTCCGACTAACGCAGCTGTCGCTTGGCCGCATTTAGACCCACCTTCGCAGATTGGCTCGAAGAGCAATGATGACGAGATGGCTGGTATCAACTACGGAGCAATCCCGTTCACGATGGTCTTCAACTCCTCATTCAACCCGGCATCTTCGATACCGGTCGGTTTTGGCGAGGGCGGCATGCCGGTTGGCCTGCAGATTATCGGCGCGTACGATGATGATGCGACCGTTTACCGAGGCAGCCGAGCGTTCGAAATTGCTCGACCGTGGAACGGGACTCACCCGCAGGTTTCGTAGGGTCTAAGCGTCGTAACAGGGCTAAACTTTTGAGCCTTGCTTTGACCAGATGTCGAGCATGTCTTTCATATTGGGTGACATCGTTCGGAGCATCGAAACGATAGGCAAACTGTAAGGGCAGCGTGATTCGCACTGCATGCACGAATCACAGGCGGCGTGATCGTCGATCTTGGCGATAGTTGCCTCACGGTTTTTCCACTCGTCTTCAACCCGCGAGACTTCCCAAGGGAAGTCTGCGAACTTGGCTGAGCCCATCGAACGGTAGTGGTTGTACATAACGTCGGTGCCAAGCGTGCCAGGGATTCCGATATCCGAAGGGCAGGGCAGGCATTCCATGCATATGCGGCAGCGATCGGTAGCTAAGTCCAACGTCCACTTTGCAACCTCGGCTTCTTCTGCAGCCGAGAGCGTGTAGTTGTCGAGTGCACCAATGCTCACGTTTTGTTCCATCTCGGCTGCGGTAGTGGCTCCCGGCACGGCTACCGCTATTGGTTGATTCATGAGCCATTTCAATGCGATGGGCGCCGGAAGCAGTCCGGTGGCGACCGGTTTCATGATCGTTACGCCGAGTTTGGTTTCTAGTGCGAGTGGAATGAGTTCGGCAAGCGGTTCGCGCTCGACGATGTTCAAAGGTACGAGGAACGTGTCGAATTTGAATCGCTTTAGTGCAGCGATCAACACTGACGGGAATGTGTGACCGGTGACGCCGATGTGACGTATTTTTCCGGCTTTGCGTGCTTCTAACAGCGCTTCTAGCGGGCCACCAAGTCGAACGTCGACGTCATCTAGATCACTTAAAGCGTGCAAATGATAGTTATCGATGTAGTCGGTTTGGAGCCGAGCAAGTGATTCGTCGATGTGCTGGGCTGCCTCTGCTTTGGTCTTGCCAGTTGTTTTCGATGAAATGATGACGTTTTCGCGTTCGCCCTTGAGTGCTTTGCCGAGCTTGATCTCGGAATCCCAATATCCACGCGCAGTGTCGAAGTAGTTCACCCCGAGATCAAGGGCTTTGAAGATCACATCTTTGGCGTGATCGTATTCGGATGAGCCGAGCTGGGCGGCACCGAGTCCAATTGGAGCAACGTTAAGACCGGTCGATCCAAGAGGGCGCATTTTCATCTGACAGTCTCCGTGAGGCAGGTGTTGATCGCAACATGTTACGCCGATTGATAAAAACATTGCGAACTAAAACTAGAGTCCATCGCCGAAACGATGGACTCTAGTTTTAGTTCGATAGTGCTATCGCAAGACTTACCAGTCAGCGACTGATCCGTCATTGTCGTAGTAGTACTCGCCACCAAGTTCCTTGTGGTAGCCGTAGGCTTCACCATCGTAGGTCTTAGTTGCTTCAGCTTCGTCTAGCTCGACACCGAGACCTGGAGTTGTCCAGAGATCGATGTGCCCATCTTTGACTTCCCAAGGCTTCTTGAGCAGTCCGGCACCGAGACCGGCATCGACCTGTTCTTGAATCAGGAAGTTAGGAACCACAGCGTCGACTAGCATGCAAGCTGCGAGGGCCAATGGGCCGATTGCGCAATGAGGCATGATGTGCTGGTAGTAGACCTCGGCGTAGTTGGCGATTCGCTTCAGTTCAGACGGACCACCACAGTGGGCGACGTCAGGTTGTAGTAGTGAAACTGCTTGCTTTTCGATAACTTCGCGAAACTCCCAGCGGGACAGAAGTCGCTCGCCCGTCGCCAGTGGGAACGAAACCTGTTCTTGAATTCGTTTCAGTGCATCGGGGTTTTCCTGTGGCACAGGCTCTTCAACGAACATCGGGCGCATGCCCTTGATCTCGTTGCAGATCTCGACTGCGAGACCCGGGGTCATCTTTCCGTGGAAGTCGAAACATAGTTCAACATCATCGCCGACCCACTCTCGCATCATGTAGGCGGCCTTTACGAACTCGTCGATACGAGATGGTGGCTCGTGGGCGCGCCAAGTGCCAGCGGGACCAGCTTTGTAGCCGGTGTATCCGCTCTTTTGGAGCATCGTGAGGCGGTCTCGTGACTGCTCAAGCCCTTCGTCAGAGAGATCACGGATTCCCCAGTGGGCGTAGACACGAATCTTGTCGCGGACATTGCCGCCCATGAGCATGTAGCTTGGAACGCCGTAGTGCTTGCCTGAGATGTCCCACAGCGCAGCGTCGATAGCCGCAATCGCTGACATGTTGTGAGCGCCGCCTCGGAAGAAGGAGGATCGGTACATCTGCTGCCAGTGGTGTTCGATCCTCAGTGGGTCTTTGCCGATGAGGTACTGGGCGAACTCGTCGATAGCGGCTGGCACACTCTGAGGCTTGCCTTCGAGGGTGCTCTCGGCCCAGCCTTCGATTCCGGTGTCGGTAGATATGCGGATCAGTCGCGTGCGGTTGCGCGGCGCAAACTGATCAACTCTAGTAATTTTCATTGTTTTTTTGGTTTGGTCGATTGCTTCAGGTTGGGTGTTGTGCAAGAGTCACAACGTTTATTCAGGTCGGGGTGATTTTGGCTCCCAAGTCGCTGAATAGCCAAGATGTTAGTCCAATAGACGAGCGGCTGGGGGCGAAGTTGGCTATGTTTGTAGTTTGACTCGCTATATTCGAATATCTAAAATGCTCGTATGTCCACAGAGATAACAGTTCCACAAACTGGTGCAGAAGTCCGACGGCTCAGTCGCACAGGCAAATTTGTACAGCCGACTTCGGGTGTCGCTCCTCATCACGTGCAGGCGAACGTGGCGATATTGCCCAAAGAAGTTGCATTCGAGTTTTTATTGTTCTGTCAGCGAAATCCGAAGCCCTGTCCAGTAGTGGAGGTAATCGAGGCTGGTGAAGTAGAGGCCGCTCTTACTGCTCCTGGTTCGGATATCCGCACTGACGTGCCGTTGTACCGCGTGTACAAGAACGGCGAGATGGTGGATGAGCCTCAGACTCTTGAGTCACATTGGCGAGATGATCTGGTTACGTTCTTGCTTGGATGTAGCTTCTCATTTGAGCACGCTCTGATGGCGAACGGAATCGACCTGCCGTACTACGGCACTGAACACAATGTGCCGATGTTTATTACCGATATTCAAACTCAACAATCGGGAGAATTTGGCGGTCCGATGGTGGTTTCGCACCGCTGGATTCCACAGGACAAAGTGGTTCGAGCCGTACAGGCGACTTCCCGATTCCCTGATACTCATGGTGCGCCGATTCACATTGGCGATCCTTCCAAGATCGGAATATCTGACATTACGAAGCCCGATTTCGGCGAAGTGTGGGATCAGGGCAATGAGGACGAAGTTCCGGTGTTCTGGGCGTGCGGCGTGACTCCTCAATCGGTAGCGATGGCGTCGAAACCAGAGCTGATGATCACGCATTCGCCGGGTCACATGTTCGTGACTGATCTAATGGACGAAGATTTGGCTGTTTTGTAGGATATCGGCCGTACTAATCGTTCTAAACACTTATAAAAGCCCGTGATAATTCATGCCTGAATCATCTGTATTCACAAAGATCGAAGACATTTGTCTGCAAGATGACATTCGCGGGATGAAGGCGTTGCGAGAACACATGTCTGAAGGCTGGCTTGAGGCGTCGGCGCAGTTGCTGCTCGATCACCCTGGGAAGATTCTGATCGCCACCGGTTTTTATATTTTGAGAGCCGGTGAGCCTGAAACCGATGGACCTCCGGGTGCGGTTGCCATTGGCGACGCTTTGAAGTCATTTGGCAATACAGTTGCCTATATCACGGATGAGTTGTGTTCGACGGTGGTTAGGGCGATTGCTGGTGATGACGAAGTAATCGAGTTTCCGATCACGAGTCATCATGAATCGAGCATGTTCGCTCACAAGTTATTGGTGGAGCACGCTCCGTCGGCGATGGTGTCGATTGAGCGAGCAGGCTTGCTCGGTGACGGGACGTATCGGAACTGGAAAGGCGTCGATTTTTCGAAGTTCAACGCCAAAATAGACCATATGTTTGATGAGCACCCGTACACAGTCGGCATCGGCGATGGCGGAAACGAGATCGGTATGGGCAATATGCGGCATGTGATTCCCGATATCGAAAATTTGCCAGACGATCCATGCGTTACGACAACGACTGAACTCATCACTGCCAGCGTTTCGAACTGGGGCGGATATGGATTGATCGCTGCACTGTCGCTCAAGGCGGGTAAGAACCTTCTGCCATCGGTGGAGCAGGGTTACGAATGGGTAAAGGAAATCGTCGCTGTGGGAGCCGTTGAAGGCATGTCGGGCGAGTCTAAGGACTGGGTTGACGCTAGGGCACCCGAAGATGACGCAATGTGTTTGCGAGACCTACACGCCTTGTTGAACGCTGAAGGACTCTAACGTCTTCGGCTTCTCGAACGTGCTCCGCTCGATGCGAGTTGCCGTTGGGTAGCGATCCGCTTACTACTTGGCCTTTGGTCGAGCAGTTTTTACAGAGGACCTTGGCGTTCTGGTCATAGTTTCTTTTACTGCAAAGATCAGCATTAAGGCACCGAATGCTCCAATGCCGGCCGTTGAGACTGACGCTATGCCGAGCGTGAGAATCTGAGCGATTCCGCCAATGGCGATTGGCCCGCTTGCTCCACCGGTGTCTGAGATAAGACGCCAAACTCCCAAGAATTCGCCGGGATTTTCTTTTGGTGCGAGATCAGTGCCCATGATGAGTACGAACCCACTGGATAGGCCGTTACCGAGTCCTGCAATTAGTCCGACAGCCATAAGCGCGCCAAACGAACCCGTCAAAGGAATCAGTGCGATGGCTGTGCCCAGCATTATGAATGCCGGTATCCCGGTCGACTTACGACCCCATTTGTCCATCGAGTAGCCGACAAGTGGAAATAGCATTGAGTCGACGGCAAATGAAGCGGCAGCGATGGAACCGATCTGGTCTTTACCAAGTCCGAGTTCTCCACCCCAAACCGGTATCAAAAATTCCCGTCCAGCACGAACGAACTGCAGAGCGACAGCGGCGACACCAGCAGTTGCAAAATCTCGTCGGTGTCGAGTTACCACGGTTCCGAGTTCAGCAAATACATTGTGGCGGCTCACTGAGCGACTTGGTTCGATCATGTTATGGGTCGTTATAAGCACCATACCGAGAGTGAGTACGGCAACGCCAGCCTGGGCGTAGAACGGTACTCGGATGCCTACACTTTCGGCCAGGATTCCACCCATTAGCGGACCGAGTATTGTGGCGATGCGGGATATTCCGCCGAACAATGAAAGTGCTCTTCCTCGAACGTCCATCGGAACTGCCGTTGCGATATAGGAATGTCGAGAAATACTCCAAAGAGCGAAACTGGCACCGGCTAACATTCTTGACGCCATAAGCGATGAAAAGTTGGGGGATAAGCCGGCCCAAACGGCTGATATTCCGAAAAGTATCACGCCAGCGATCATCGTTTTGCGAAGTCCGAGTCGACCGACAAGAATTCCTGCCGGTACATCGAATATCATCGTGCCAATGTAGCGTGCTGCTATTACTAGACCGACGAGTCCGATAGTCGCTGCCATTTCCTCTTTAGCGAACCCCGGTAGAACTGGGATGAGGATGCCCTGACCCATCGAAAGCAGGAAAGAGGGCGCGTAAACAGACCACACGAGTGAGCGAATGGTTGAACGAACTGAACTATGGACTATCGGGGTCTGAGGTGTTGGTGGCGCCTTGGGCGATGACATATGCACTCAATCCTAGTCCAGCGTCGTGATGTAAGAGAGGATTTGCTGGATAGAATTGACCGTCTT
>Ga0302119_10001002_pt1 | contig 12711 bp, 9 predicted proteins | sample AG5_Tmax_MG_FD_203114 | JGI IMG/M metagenome (GOLD analysis project Ga0302119, IMG submission 203114) | Marine microbial communities from Western Arctic Ocean, Canada - AG5_Tmax | ecosystem: Environmental > Aquatic > Marine > Oceanic | place: Canada: Western Arctic Ocean | collected 2017-10-01 | reverse complement strand
TGGACACCTGATTCGAAGAACCTGACCTTTCTGGCAAAGTGGTTCAAAGCAAAGAAAACCCAGGTATATACTTTTGATCTCAATACTGACTCAGCCACTCAGGTAACTAATTCAGTGACATCTGTTCAGGATTTTGATTGGAACCCTAACAACACTTCTATTGCCTACATCTCGTCCGTAACAGATACGAGTAGGGATACATGGAAAGACAAAGGTTTCAATGCAGAGATCTATGAAGAAGAAATTCCAGAGAAGAATCTTTACCTCTACGAATTTACTTCCAAGGCGACAACCCGATTGACCAAAGGTATTGCGGTGTATTCAGTTCAGTGGAACCCCGCCGGAGATTTGATAGCTGCTAACATATCTGAAAAGAACCTAATTGATTACAAGTACATGTTCAGCAAGATTCAAATAATAAATCCAAAAACAAAAGAGGTGTCACTAATGGTAAACAATCCTGGGAAACTGGGTGGATTGGCCTGGTCACCAGATGGAAAACACATCGCATTTATTTCTGGAGTCGATATAAATGACCCCGTAAGCGGGAGTTTGTTTGTAGTCAAAGTGCCCAACAAAAGGGATTTCTCGCAACTAATAAACTACTCCCGGGAATTCGAAGGATCTGTTACGCACGTAGAATGGAGTGATTCCAAAACGGTGGTTTATTCTGCTGACGAAAGTGTGGATGTTACCTTGAATATGAGAGCCATCGATGGTGGTAATACTGAAAAATTGATCTCCGGTGAAGGACTTGTGTTCCGTGGGTTTTACCTCAATGGTGGAACCATCGCACTGAATGGAAATACCTGGCAGAACCCGGGCGACCTGTATACACTGGACATGGCCTCCAAAAAACTGGTAAAGCAAACAGATATTAACCCATGGGTTCAGGACAAGAAGTTGGGTAAGCAAGAGAAACTCAGCTATACGTCCCGTGACTCCAGAAAGATAGAAGGTGTACTGATTTATCCGGTGGAATATAAGGAGGGAACTAAGTACCCATTGATCAATTATATTCACGGCGGCCCAGAGGCATGCGAGAAAAATGGCTGGGCTACTTATTACAGCAAATGGGGCCAGGTAGCAGCGGGTAAAGGGTATTTTGTATTTATGCCCAACTATAGGGGCAGTTCCGGAAGAGGGGTTGAGTTTTCCAAGGCAGATCAAGGTGACATGGGTGATGAAGAGTTCAACGATGTGATTGATGGTATTGATTACCTGATCAATAAAGGCATGGTAGATAAGGCGAAAGTAGGAATAGGTGGAGGCTCATATGGAGGCTATTTCTCAGGGTGGGCCGCCACTAAGCACAGTAGCAGGTTTGCTGCAGCTGTTGCATTTGTTGGAATCTCCGACCAGGTATCTAAACGGTACACCACCGATATTCCCTGGGAATCATATTACTCTCACTGGACATTCTGGACCTATGAGAAGTTCGACCTTGTTTTTGACAGGAGCCCAATCAAATATGCCAATGGTAGCCAAACAGCTACCTTGGTACTGCATGGGAAGGAAGACCCCAGGGTGCATCCCTCACAATCATTGGAGCTTTACCGGGCTTTGAAGATGCATGGAAAAGCACCTGTACGCCTGGTATGGTATCCGGGAGAAGGACATGGTAACAGAAAAAATCCTGCCCGTCTTGATTACAACCTTAGGACTTTGGAGTGGTTTGACTATTACCTAAAATCAGACAATGACAAGACCAGGAAGCCACCCAAGGACCTGGACTATGGAGTGGAGATTGACTAACCAGTAAATTCACCAAAAGCCTCACGCAGTACATCAGCGATTTCACCCAATGTCGCATAATGCTCCACTGCCTCAATAATTGAAGGCATTAAGTTAGTGCCGTCCTCGGCATGTTGTGCGATTAGGGCTAGTGCCGTCTTCACTTTCTCATTGTCCCGTTCGGCTTTAAGTGCCTGCAACTTCTCTATCTGCAATTGTCGTATAGAATCCTCAACGGTGAATATCTCCTCACTGGACTTTTCTTTGGTGGCAAACCGGTTAACACCCACTACTACCTGGTCTTTTGTTTGAATATCCTCGTGACACTTATATGCGGAAGCAGCGATTTCTCTTTGAACATACCCCTCCTCTATTGCCGAGACCGCACCTCCCATGGCATCAATACGCTCTATATAACCCCAGGCCTCCTTTTCCACCTCATTCGTCAGTGCTTCAACGTAATAGGAACCAGCTAGTGGATCCACAGTATCTGGAACACCACTTTCATATGCAATGATCTGTTGAGTTCTCACAGCAACCTGTGCTGCTTCTTCAGTGGGTAGCGACAAGGCCTCATCAAATCCGTTAGTATGTAATGATTGCGTTCCTCCAAGTACCGCTGATAGTGCCTGTAAGGTTACCCGAACAATATTATTCTTAGGCTGTTGTGCTGTCAGGGTCGAACCGCCAGTCTGAGTATGAAAGCGCAGCATCTGCGCTTTGGCATCAGTCGCACCCAACTCCTTGGTTATCTGGGCCCACATTCGCCTGGCAGCACGGAACTTCGCTACCTCTTCAAACAAATTGTTGTGCGCATTGAAGAAAAAGGAGAGCCTCTTTGCAAATACATTAATCTCCAACCCTTTGTCAAGGGCTGCTTTCAAATAGGCCTTTCCATTGGCGAGTGTAAATGCCAGTTCCTGTACAGCAGTAGCACCTGCTTCACGGATATGGTACCCAGAGATAGAGATTGTGTTCCACTTAGGAACTTCAGCGGTACAATACTCAAAGATATCGGTGATGATTCGCATGGAATGTTTGGGTGGATAGATATAAGTTCCCCGTGCAGCATATTCCTTAAGTAGGTCGTTTTGGATAGTTCCTGAAATCTGGCTCAGGTCAGCACCCTGCTTCTTAGCCAAGGTGAGATACATCGCCAACAGCACCGAAGCAGTAGAGTTAATTGTCATAGAAGTGGTGATCTTCGACAACTCAATCCCATCAAATAATATTTCTATATCCCGGAGAGAGTCAATAGCCACTCCAGATTTCCCCACCTCACCCTCAGCAAGCTCATGATCTGAATCATATCCAATTTGTGTAGGAAGGTCAAAAGCCACAGACAATCCAGTAGTTCCATTAGCCAATAAATATTTATACCGCTTATTAGATTCCTCTGCCGTAGAAAAACCTGCATACTGCCGCATGGTCCACAGGCGGGTACGATACATCTCCTCCTGAACACCTCTAGTATAAGGGAATTGTCCAGGTTCTTCCAACTCCAAGCCAGGAGCTGGGTAAATGCGCTTAACACTTATCCCAGAACTGGTCTCAAAATTATTTTTTCTTTTCTCCATTTATACTTAGAAAGACTGTCGCAATTCCGCTTTGAGATAATCTACTGCTTCATGAAGTGGCAGTTTGCCCACCTGAATGGTCAGTGTGAGTATCATCTTGCCCAATTCTGCCGCAGAAGAATTATTGTCCATCTTACTCGCTGCAATGTTCACCAACTTGATCATCTCTTCCTTTCCAGCTTTTACCTTCAACCAGGCTTCGTTCGACATGTAGAGCTGCTGTGACAAATTATGGTTGAATTCATTATTGATCGTACCTATAAGAGTTAGCTGTAGCTCTTTGGAAGTTATCCCATTCTTCTCTACTCGTCCAAGCAATGCTTCAGGAGCAATCCTCTCCAGAAACATGACCACCCTTTCATAAGCCTGCAGCCGTACCGGGGTAACAACCTTTTGTCCAGACGTGCGTAACTCAAGGTCCCGTCGCTTCTGATCATTCTTTAGAAATTTATTAATAGAAAAATACGCTGTAAGAAGCACCAGGCCCGCTGGCAGCACTAATTTAAGAATGTCGACAAGCGAATCCACCTTACTTTATAATATAACTATCCCGACCGATACCGGAATACCATTACCTGATTAGAAAATGCCAATTGGCTGATGTAAAGATACTAAATTTTATAGGCTGCTTGGCCCTATTTTTTATAGCTTTGCACCCAATGGGTAACTTATCAGACAGGGTAAACCGACTTTCTGAATCCGCCACTCTCGCGATGACAAGAAAAAGCCGCGAGCTTCAAGCGGCAGGAGTTGATGTGATCAACCTTAGCATTGGAGAACCTGACTTTGACACTCCGGAGGTGGTCAAAGAGGCTGGTATTAAAGCCATAAGAGACAATATTACGCACTACCCTCCAGTGCCAGGATTTCCCGAATTACGGACAGCCATTGCTGATAAACTAAAACGGGACAACAACCTGGACTATTCCCCAGACCAAATAGTTGTTTCAACAGGAGCTAAACAATCTATTGCCAATGTTGTACTCTCATTGGTTAACCCGGGAGATGAAGTTCTGTTGCCCTCACCATACTGGGTGAGCTATATCGAGCTGGTGAAAATGGCAGAAGGTGTACCCGTGTTGCTCTCTGCCAGTATTGAAAATGATTTCAAGGTTACGGCAGAGGAGTTGGATGGGGCCATAACCGATAAAACCAAATTGATCATGTTCAGCTCACCCTGTAACCCCTCAGGTTCCTCGTACAGCAGTGAAGAACTTGAGTCTATTGCTGGCGTAGTGGCCAGTCATGAAGATCTCTACGTGATCGCAGATGAAATTTACGAACACATCATATTTGAGGGAACACACGCCAGCCTCGGCAGCTTCAAAAATGTAACGGACAGGGTAATAACTGTAAATGGGGTCTCGAAAGGATTTGCCATGACCGGATGGCGAATAGGATACATTGGTGCCCCAGATTGGATTGTAAGAGCATGTATCAAGATCCAAGGACAGTTCACTTCTGGTGCTTCTACCATTTCTCAAAAAGCAGCAGAAGCTGCTATGAAGATGGATAAGGCAAGTACGATGGCAATGAGGGACATTTTCCTTACCAGAAGGAACTTACTGCTTGAATTGCTAAAGGACATCCCCGGGCTCACAACAAATGTACCGAAAGGAGCCTTTTATGTGTTTCCCAACATTTCATCCTACCTGGGGAAGAAGTTTGGCAAGGAAACCATTGATAGCGCCTCTGACCTCTGCATGTATTTACTAAATGAAGCCCATGTTGCCCTGGTAACGGGAGAAGCATTTGGGGAACCTGATTACATAAGAATATCATACGCTTGTACGGAAGATACTATCCGTGAATCCGTTAACCGAATCACCATAGCCCTCACCAAGCTAAACTAGATGACACCAAAAGAAATAGACGGACTCTTCAATTCATTTAACCAGCTTAGAGTAATGGTCATTGGTGACGTGATGCTTGACTCCTACATGTGGGGCACAGTAAATCGCATTTCCCCTGAAGCACCAGTCCCAATAGTGGCAGTTGATAAGCTGGACAACCGACTGGGAGGGGCTGCCAATGTTGCGTTGAACTTACAGGCTCTGGGTGCTACCCCATTGATCTATGGTATTGTTGGTGATGACGAGAAGGGAAATCTATTCATGCAATTACTGAAAGAACAGTCTCTTTCATATGAGGGCATGATCCAGAGCCCTGATAGAAAAACTACGGTGAAAACCCGGGTGCTGAGCGGAGGCAACCAAATACTTCGGGTAGATGAAGAAATTGAAACAGATCTCAACGACAGAGATGAACAGGATTTGATCGGCAAAATAAACTCAGCTCTGGAAAGGGGCCAGGTGGATGCGATTATCTTTGAAGACTATGATAAGGGGTTGATAACCAAAGGCCTGATTAAAGCAGTTGGCGAAAAGGCTGCGGCATTAAATATAGTGGTTACAGCAGATCCCAAAAAGAAGAATTTTGACAATTACCAGGCAGTTTCGCTGTTCAAGCCGAACCTCAAGGAGATTCGTGAAGGCATGAAAGTAGATATCTATCAAGACAATATTGGAGATATTGAAGATGCAGTCGGATCTTTAATCCGTGATAAAGGGCATGGCTTGGTGCTGGTCACCTTGTCTGAATTAGGTGTCTATATCGGAGGAAGCGGGGTGAATGACAGAATTCTTGCACATTACAGGGACATTACGGATGTTTCCGGAGCAGGAGACACAGTGATTTGTGTAGCAACACTTTGCCTTGTATTGAATGCCAAACCAAAATTTATTGCTTCTATATCAAATTTAGCCGGTGGAATTGTATGTGAAAAAGTGGGGGTAGTTCCGATTGACCGGGATCAGCTGCTTAGGGAGGCCAAGGCGCTGCTCACTGAATGATGCTAATATTCCAATAGAGCTAATATAGCATGGGGTTAAATATCAAAGAACGATTCAACCTTGCAATTTATGACAGCAAGGAAACTGTTCTTAAGCTAGTAAGGAGAATCAGCGTTGTTGTATCATTCATTGCACTCATTACCCTGTTCTACTTCCATGGGTTTGACATTGACAACAACACAAAGGAAGTATTGCTGGGGATCATAAAGTTCTGCTTTGGCTTCTATGTATTGCGGTATATCGTCCGCTATATTTTTACTTTTGACCTAAAGACCTTTTTCAAAGTCGCCTGGTTTGAAGGACTGCTAGCTCTGTACTTACTTATAGAAGGGATAAGTGATGTACTGAGCAATGAACTAGTTAGTCATCGGGTATTCGAATACCTCGGTTTCTCCGGAAGGGTGCACATTGATTCACTTTTCATCCAATCATTGCTGTTCATTATTGTGATCTTAGAAATAGGAAAGTCTGCAGAATTCTTGCCTAGAATCAAAGTAAACCCATCGTATCTATTCCTTCTATCTTTTGTGATCATCATCTTCGCGGGCACCGTAATGCTTATGTTGCCAGAAGCCACAGTACAGGATGGCAGCATGCGTTTAGTTGATGCCTTATTTACCGCTACCAGTGCGGTGAGTGTGACCGGCTTGATCGTAGTGGATACAGCAACTTTTTATTCCTTAAAGGGTCAGATCATCATTATGGCACTGATGCAGATTGGCGCATTGAACGTGATCGCCTTTGGCGTGTTCTTTACATTATTCTCAAAGTTCAATGTCAGTTTAATCCAACATCAGGTTACTGAGGATTTTTTCGGTGGCTACGAATCTCATTTCACTGCCAAGGGGATGTTACGGAAGATCATCCTTTGGAGCCTGGTTATTGAAATGATAGGGGCTGCGCTGATCTATTATACCTGGACTATTGATGTGGGATTCAGTAGCTATGGAGATAAAGTGCTTTCCTCGGTTTTTCATTCCATATCAGCCTTTAACAATGGGGGCTTTTCGTTGTTTACCAATGGCTTCACCAACGAAGCCGTGTACCTCAACTACAACCTTCAAATGATAATAATTGGACTGATGTTCCTTGGAACATTAGGGTTTATCCCCCTATTCGATCTATTTAACTACTCTCAGCTTAAAAAACGGTGGAAGTACCCCTGGAAGCAGATCAGTTTCAGCACTAAAATCTCCATCTATTTTTCCATGGGATTGATAGTATTTGCCCTAATCGCATTTTTCTTGCTGGAATACAACAACACCTTGGAGGGGAAAAGTTTTGGGGAGGCCATCATTACATCCTTATTTCAAGCCATCACACCAAGGAACATTGGCTTTAATACGGTGGATCTTAAACAATGTACCATCCCCATGCTTGTTATTTTCATGTTCCTGATGTTTATAGGGGCTGGTTCGGCATCGAGTGGAGGTGGTATCCGCACCTCCTCATTTGCACTCCTATATGCCTCGGCAATAGCAACCATCACAGGCAAAAAAGATGCAGACCTGTTCAAAAGGACCATCCCTAACGATCTTATATTTAAGGCAATTTCAGTATGCTTCTTCTTTCTTGTAGGCATCTCGACTACGTGTTTCCTGCTGTCCATCACAGAATCACATATTCTGGAAATGCCTGACCGTGATTTCCTGGATATACTGTTCGAATCGGTATCGGCCTTCACCACAACAGGGTTGACAATGGGAATAACCCCAGAACTGTCGGATGCCGGTAAGTGTATAGAAATAACAGCCATGTACATGGGGAGAGTAGGCACATTATCAGTTGCTTACCTTTTTGGAAGAAAAGTAATAAGCACTGCTTACAGGTACGCGGAGGGGAATACATTGGTTGGGTAGCCGTCCTGGCCCTTACCTAGCTGTGATACTCCCCCAATGCCTCGATGGGAGACTGAATGATGATCACATCCTCGATATCAAATTCCGATACTACCTCCCTGAGAGCCTCCTGAAAAAAGAAGGCAACAGAACCCACAAACCCTACAGGCAGGCTCTTGTAATCAGCGTACTCAGTGATATGGACGTTCATGAAATCTCGAAATGCCTGCCAAACCAGAACTCTGACTGGCGGATCATCCAGGTAATTCACAAAAAATTTACAAAAAGAAGCCAGGAATCGGTTGGGCATTGGTTTACTCAATGTTGCAGTAATGATATCCGCCTGCGTCAATCCGAAATGCTTGTCAAACGCAGTGCGAATCTCTATAGGGAACTCATTGACGAGCATACTTTTGATGAGTAAGCGTCCAATATACATTCCACTCCCTTCATCCCCCAGCAAATAGCCCAGTGAGGGTACCGATTCAACCAAGTTCTCGCCATCATAACTGCACGAATTAGACCCTGTACCTAATATTGCAGCAATTCCTTTCCTATTACCTAGCACAGCTCTGGCTGCACCCAGCATGTCTGTTTTTACTTCTACCTTACTTTTAGGAAAGAATGCCCGAAGAGCTTTGTCCACTTGTTGAATATGCAGTTTTTCCGTACATCCCGCCCCGTAGAAGTGCAATGACCTCACTTGACGAGCAACAGTCCTGAGAGCTGCATCTTCTCTCATAACTGCCATTATTGCTTCCTCATTCAGAAAATAAGGATTGATTCCTGACGTTCTAAACACCTGTCGCTTCCCTTCATGCAGGAGCATCCAATCTGTTTTTGTAGAACCGCTATCAGCAATAAGAATCATACGCATTTCCCTCAAAGCATTAAAGATGCTAATATACAAATCAGGCAGGAATCTGGATCAAAATGAAGGTGATAAACAGGATGCCAGAAGAGAAGGATAGCGAATTCGTAACTTCGCAGTCGATACCAGTGAAAAATGAACAAAACGATCGTCATATTTAGCTTGATTCTTATTCCTTCCCTGGCTTTCTCCCAGAAGAAACCTGCCAAGATAAAACTCCAGCATGCTGATCTATTTGAGTATGTAGAAGGAAAGGGCAAGAAAACCAGGCGTCTCACGGGCAACGTATCTTTCAAACATGAGGATATGCTAATGTACTGTGACCTTGCATTGCTATATCCAAAGTCAAATGCACTGGACGCCTATGGTCACATAAGGATCAAGCAGGGAGGGGGCATCACGATAACCGGCGACTCTCTTCATTATGACGGCAATACTAAACTTGCAGATATTAATGGGAATGTACAGATGGTACATGATGATACCAAATTGACAACCTCTGCAATGACCCACAACCTGGTGGCCAATACCTCAATATATAGAAGCGGGGGTAAACTGGTAGACAAGAATAACATATTGACAAGTAAGGTGGGAATCTACCAGTCCAGAAGCAAGAGTTTCTTCTTCAGAGATGATGTAATTCTCGTGAATCCAAAGTACACTATGTCAGCCGACACTTTAGAATATCGATCAGACGAAGAGAAAGCCATTTTTCATGGACCCACTACCATTAGCGCAGAAGAGAATACCATATATTGCGAGGCGGGATGGTACAACACACAAACCAATTTATCAGAATTCAGTAAGCGAGCCAGAATCCTGACCAACGAGCAATCTATCTCAGGGGACAGCTTGTTCTACAACAGAGATTTGGGGTACGGGAAAGCCATCGGCAATGTAGAAATTATTGACACCACTCAGGATATCATCATTAGTGGCTATTTCGGTGAGTATTATGAAAAACAAGACATTGCCCTGGTCACACAGGATGCGGTGATGATTGACGTTTACGAGGATGATTCTTTGTTTTTACACGCTGACACCCTACGCTCAGGATTTGATAGCACAGGTACTTCAAAAGTGCTATACGCATATCACAAGGTTCGGTTTTTTAAAGGCGACTTACAGGGAAAATGTGATTCCATCATATTTTCATATGCGGATTCAACAATAAAACTATTCAAAGACCCTGTAATTTGGAGCAAGAAAAACCAAATGACAGCAGACTTTATTAATATTAAACGCAACAAAAAAGGGATAGAATCCCTTGATTTTCAGAATAACGCCTTCATTGTATCTCAGGTTGATACTGGACGGTACAACCAGATTAAAGGAAAAACGATGCTTGGGATGTTTGTGAACAATAACCTGGACAAGATTAAGGTAGACGGTAATGGGGAGACTATCTATTTCGCCCAGGAAGAGGATAGCACATTTGTCGGGGTGAATGTAGCACAATGCAGTAATATGATGATCTACGTGGAAAATAATGACATTACCAGTATCACATTTTTGAACATGCCCATCGCAATATTACACCCCATTGACAAAATAAACAAGAGTGAGCTGGAGCTCAAAGGGTTCCGATGGTTGGCTCATATAAGGCCTAAAGGACGGCACGATATTTTTGACTGGCGCTAAGTCAGTAAGCCAAAGCCACACCGTTTGCAGAACTTCGCATCCTTATCATGGGTTTCCAGAGCGCAATTCGTACATGCCTTCATTTTTGTGGTGGAAGTGATTTTCTTCACTTGCGATAGTTCCATCCCTACAATGCCAGTGGGTACGGCAATCACACCGTAACCCATAATCATGATAATAGAAGCCACCACTTGGCCGAGCACCGTTGAAGGAGCAATATCACCATAGCCAACCGTGGTAAGCGTTACAATGGCCCAATAGACGCTGTGTGGGATATTATTGAACCCATGCTCTTCACCCTCGATCAAATACATGAGGGTTCCCGCAATGACAACAATGGTCAGCACAACTAGAAGAAACACGACTATTTTGGCCCCGCTATTCCTGATAGCCTCTCCCAAAACCCGTGAAGCACGCATATAACGCGTCAATTTAAGGATCCGGAAAATTCGCAACAACCGAATAGTACGAATATCAACAAGGAAAAATGCCGGCGGAAAGATCAGTGCCAAATAGGTAGGCAAAAGAGAAAGAAGGTCAACAATTCCATAAAAACTGAGGACGTAGTGAATAGGTTTCCCGATAGAAATAATTCTAGCTATGTATTCTAAAGTAAATACTATTGTAAAAATCCACTCAAGACCAACAAACCAGGAGTCGTAGGCCAGATGATAGGCTTCCACACTTTCCAGCATCACCATCAGTACGCTTAGCACAATAGTAATGATCAAACCTACATCAAAGAATTTACCAGCAACGGTGTCATAATCAAAAATGACTTCGAAGAGCTTGAACCTCCATCCCGTGATCGTTTTATGCTGTGGTTGATCTGTCATAGGTTAGATGGCTAAACAAGTAATTTCCTATGCCAGGAGTCTTTCAACAACACTTCCCATTTTGAATCAAGATCGGCTTTTTTGTCCACAAGGTTGTTGAATACGATGGTTTCCCTCCCTACTTCACCGCGGCGAATCAGGCTCTCAAACTCATCCACTCTGTTCAGGGCAATTCCTTTCGCATCTCTGTGTGCAACAATCAACCGGTCTAAAAGGGAAACTTTCAACCGTTTTTCCAAACCCTTGACAAATTGAAAAGAAGCATCAATAGAACATCCTGATGCCTTAGCTACATCTTCATCCAGTATAACGACGAGAAAAAGATCATAAAAGAGCTCAATCGCCGCGTTAAGCTCGCTCCCGTGGGCGTTCCATCCTGCCAGAAAATGCTGGGCAAGTTCCTTTATTTCGGCACACTCTTCTTTATTAAACGCCCTGTTGGATTGATATATCCAAACGCGGGAATGATCAGGAAGGTCCCGGTACGTTCCCATCTATAGTTGGTTTGATTTACTCACCAATTCTGCAATATCCATAACCTTTACATTCCCTTCCTCATTGAAGTGCTTAACTCCGTCAGTCATCATGGTCATGCAAAATGGACAGGCAGTGGCAACCACGTCCGGTTTTGTTTCAAGTGCTTCTGCAGATCTCTCGATGTTCACTTCTTGGTCACCTTTTTCAGCGTCTTTGAACATCTGGGCCCCTCCAGCCCCACAACACAAGCCCTTGCTTTTGTTTCTTTTCATTTCCACCAAATTGGCATCAAGTGATTGCAACAAAACTCTTGGAGCCTCATAGATATCATTGCCCCTTCCCAGATAACAGGAGTCGTGGAAAGTTATGGTCTTACCCTTGAATTCCCCATCCCCTTTAACTTTTAGCACCCCTGAGTTTATTAGTTGTTGCAAAAATGTCGAATGGTGGATCACTTCATACTCACCACCCAGTTCACCGTACTCATTCTTTATAATGTTGAAGCAATGAGGGCAAGCAGTGATTACCTTCTTCACACCATACCCATTCATCACTTCTATGTTTCGCATAGCCTGCATCTGGTATACAAACTCATTCCCCGCCCTCTTGGCAGGATCTCCCGTACAGCTCTCTTCCACACCCAAAACTGCATAGCTGATGTTAAGGCTGTGTAAAATTTTTACAAAATCACGCGTTACTTTCTGATATCTGTCATCATACGCGCCAGCGCAACCCACCCAGAAAAGCACATCAGGTGTCTCTCCCTTAGCACTCAACTCAGCCATTGTCGGAACTGTAATAGTATTGTCCCCTGGCACAGCTGGTAGTGGGTTTTCAACAGTACCTGAATCAACCTTCGGCACTTCCCCCTCTGCAAGTGCACTC
>Ga0302119_10001000_pt1 | contig 12727 bp, 9 predicted proteins | sample AG5_Tmax_MG_FD_203114 | JGI IMG/M metagenome (GOLD analysis project Ga0302119, IMG submission 203114) | Marine microbial communities from Western Arctic Ocean, Canada - AG5_Tmax | ecosystem: Environmental > Aquatic > Marine > Oceanic | place: Canada: Western Arctic Ocean | collected 2017-10-01 | reverse complement strand
GCGGCGGAACCGTTTACACCTTCCATTTGCGGGACGGCCTCCAGTGGTCCACCGGCGAGCCGATCACCGCGCACGACGTGGTTTACTCGTGGCGCCGCGCCGTCGATCCCGCCACGGCCAGCGACTACGCCGGGATGCTCTTTTACGTGAAGAATGCCGAGTCGATCAACGCCGGAAAAACCACCGACCTGAGCCAACTCGGTGTCCGGGCGATCGGCGACAAAACGGTGCGCGTCGAGTTGACCGCCCCCACCCCGTTCTTCCTTGAGTTGTGCGCGTTTTGGACGCTGGCCGTCGTGCCTGAAAAGGCGATCACGCTGCACGGCGACCATTGGTGCCTCCGCCTGCCGCTGCCGGTGAGCGGTTCGCATACGCTTGTGTTTTGGCACGTGCGCGACCGGGTTCGTCTCCGCAAGAACCCGCGTTACTGGGACGCCGCCAACACGCGCAACAATATCGTCGATCTCCTGCCGGTCGAGTCACCGGCGACGGCGATCAATCTGTTCGAGGCCGGACAGGCGGATGTCATTTGGGACAAGAGCCTCGTGCCGACCGAGTTGCTCGATGCCCTCAGCCAGCGGCCGGAGTTTCACAAGTTCGACTATCTCGGCAGTTACTTCGTACGATTCAACACCACAAAAAAACCGCTGGACGATCCGCGCGTCCGCAAGGCAATGGCACTGGCCATCGACAAGGCTCGCGTGGTGGCGAAATACACCAAAGGCGGCGAGCGCCCGGCCGAGCATTTCGTCCCGCCCGGCACCGGCAACTACACCTCGCCAAGCGGCCTTGCCCACGACCCCGACTTGGCCAAGCGACTTCTCGCCGAGGCCGGCTTTCCCGGCGGCGAAGGTTTCCCGACCGACTTCGAGTATCTATTCAACTCAAGTCCGTTGAACAAAAACATCGCGGTCGAGTTGCAGCGCATGTGGCGCGAGACCCTGGGCATCCAGGTCAAGTTGCGGCAGGCGGAGCACAAGGTGTACCTCGCCGCCCAAAGCGCGCTCGACTATCACGTCACCCGCAGCAGCTGGATCGGCGACTACAACGACCCCAACACGTTCCTCGACATGTTCATGACGCAGAACGGCAACAACCGCACCGGCTGGTCGAACGCCGACTACGACCGACTCATCCGCTTGGCCAACGCCACCACGGACCCGGCCAAGCGCAACGAGTTGTTCCGCCAAGCGGAGACGATCCTCATCGCCGACGAGTTGCCGATCCTGCCGATCTTCTTCTACGTCGGTATCAATATTTACAACCCGAACCGCATTGGCGGCATCCATCCGAACATCCTCGACATCCACCCAATCAGTGCCATTTACGCCAAGAAAGCCTCGTCTGCGGCGAAAAAGTGAAAAAACGTGTTTTAACGCTTCACTTTTGCTCCAGTTTTTAAGACATTTGCCGCCCTTTTTCGCCGGGAAATGAAATGGCTGAAGACCCAAACGCTTGGGCCTGAAGGTGTTTTGACTCCCCGACAATTTTAAAAACATGAGTGAACCCAAAGAAAACGCCCCATGGGTGATGTGCCGACCGGAGATCAAAGTGCTCGACTGCACCGTCCGAGACGGCGGCCTGATAAACAACCACCTGTTCGAAGACGACTTCGTCAAGGCCGTCTACGACACCGCCATCGAGGCCGGCATCGACTACATGGAGTTGGGCTACAAAGCCTCCAAGACCCAATTCGCCCGCAAGGAGCACGGCGACTGGAAGTTCTGTGATGAGGACAGCATGCGCCGCGTCGTCGGCGACAACGACACCAAGCTCAAGCTCACCGCCATGGCCGACGCCGGCAAGACCGATTACAAAACCGACATCCTGCCGGCCGAACAAAGCGTGCTCGACTGCATCCGCGTCGCCACTTACGCACACCAGATCCCGACTGCGGTGGACATGATCAAGGACGCCCACGACAAGGGCTACGAGACGTGCTGCAACATCATGGCCATCAGCACCGTCGCCGATCCCGAGATTGACAAAGCACTGGAAATCCTCGCCGAGACGCCGGTGGAAACCATCGTCGTCGTTGACAGTTACGGCTCACTTTACCACGAGCAGATTCGCGCGTTGGTCAAGAAATACGTCGCCATGGCCAACGCCACCGGCAAAGAAGTCGGCATCCACACGCACAACAACATGCAGTTGGCCTTCGCCAACACCATCGAGGCGATCATCCAGGGCGCGAACCGCATCGACGCCACCATGCTCGGCCTCGGACGCGGCGCCGGCAACTGCCCGATGGAACTCCTGCTTGGCTTCCTGAAAAACCCGAAGTTCGACCTTCGCCCGATTTTCAGGCTACTGCAGGATCACCTGATGCCGATGCGCCGCACCAAGGAATGGGGTGCCCTCATCCCGTACGTGGTCACCGGCATCCTCAACCAGCACCCGCGAGCGGCCATGCGCGTCCGCACCACCGAGGAGAAAAACCAGTTCCTGGAATTCTACGACGCCTGTACCTCGGAAGTCTGACACAAAAAATACTGCTTTCCCCAAAAGGTGGCCCAGCGGCCGCCTTTTTTCTTTACCGCTGGCGTCGGTTATCTTCCCTCGCTAACTTCCGCCCGTGGACAAGCGTGAGGCATTGGTGGTTTTGAATCTGCTCGAGGGGATCGGGCCGGTTCGCGTGCGGCAGTTGCTCGAGTGCTTCGGCGACGCCGCCAAGGTGCTGCAGGCGAACCGCTCAGCGCTGGTGCGAGTCAAGGGCATCGGCAACGACTTAGCCGGCACGATTGTGAACTGGCAATCTACCACCGATTTGGCCGGGGAGTTGAAACGCGCCGAGGACTTTGGCGTGCGGCTCGTTTTTCAAAATGACGACGAGTACCCGGAGTTGCTCCGCGAGATTTACGACCCGCCGATCGTCCTTTACGTGAAGGGCCGTATGCTGCCGGAGGACAAAAACAGCATCGCGATGGTCGGCTCGCGGCGCACCACGCATTACGGGCAGGACACCGCGCGCAAGCTCTCGTACCAACTCGCCGGTCACGGCATCACGGTAGTCAGCGGCGGCGCACGCGGCATCGACTCCGCCTCGCATCAGGGCGCGCTCTCGGCCAAGGGCCGAACGATTGCCGTGCTCGGCACCGGCATCAACATTGTTTACCCAGCGGAGAATGCGGAACTGTACGAGCGCATCGCCAACAACGGCGCGGTGATCACCCAGTTCCCGTTCAACCGCAAGGGCGACAAGCAGAGCTTCCCGATCCGCAACCGCATCGTCGCCGGGATGACGCTTGGCACGGTCGTTGTCGAGGCGAACCAAAAAAGCGGGGCGCTCATCACCGCCAACATGGCCGCCGACAACAACCGGCAAGTGTTCGCCGTGCCGGGGCGGATCGATTCGCCGCAGAGCCGTGGTTGTCACAATCTCATCCGCAACGGCGCCGCGCTGTGCGAAAACGCCGAGGACATCCTCGCGGAGTTTGAGCATCTGTTCCCCAACCATGCGCTTGGCCAAGCGGACGGCTCCGAGCCGGTGCCGCTGGCCAATCTAACGGATCACGAACAAGTCGTGTTTGATATTCTCGAAACCACCGAGCAGACGATTGACACAATCATTGCCAAAAGCGATCTGCCCACACCAACGGTTTCGGTGGCCTTGCTCGGGCTAGAGATGAAGCGCTTGGCCAAGCAGTTGCCCGGCAAACTATTCGCCCGCCGGTGATTCCGCGGATTTAAAACGCAGAGGGCTGCTGAGAGGGGTTTTCACGCGAAGAAGCATCAATATCAACCGCGAATGGACGCCAATGAACGCGAAAAGAGAGAAATGAACATGGATGGGCAGGAAGGAATCCGCAGATGACCGCAGATAAAAAACAGGAAAACAAATCTGCGCTCATCTGCGTAATCTGCGGATAAACAATCCTTCGCGTCCATTCGAGTCCATTCGCGGTTCCCCCCTCTCTTTCTTTTCTTCGCGGCTTCGCGCCTTCGCGTGAGTTTCTGGTCGATGACGACGTACGAGGGACGAATTTGGGTACTCCGCACCCTCTGCGTTTACTCGGTAGCAGCCTCGATCTTGGCGGCGGCGTTGGCCCAGTTGATGGGCTTGTTGGGCAGAAGGCCAAGGTAGAGGATCGCCGCGACGCACAGGCCAAGCGCGATTCGCGTTGGCCAAGCGATCGCCAACGGCGAGTCGTCGGATGTATCTTTCGACCAGTAAATGGTGCGGATGATGCCGAAGTAATAGTAGATCGACACCACGACACCGAACACCGCCACGGCCAACAGCGCAAAGTAACCGGCATCGCCGAACGCCTTGGCAGCAACCGACTTTACCAGCAGAAATTTGCCGAAAAAACCGGCCAACGGCGGGATGCCGGCCAGCGACACGGCGCACAACGCCAACGCGAAGGCCAGGAACGGCGAGCGTTTGTTCAGGCCGGCGAGACAGGAAATGTCCTCCCCTTCCCCATCGCGCGTGACGAGGTAGATAATCATGAACGCCGCCACGATCGTGAACAGATAACCGGCGAGATAATATAAAATCGCCGCCGTGCCTTCGCCAGACTGGGCCACGATGCCCATCAGCAGATAACCGGCATTGGCGATTCCGGAGTAGGCAAGCAACCGCTTGAGGTTGCGTTGCGGCAGGGCGCAGAGGTTGCCGTACAAAATTGTCAGCGCAGCAACCACCATCAGCATGCCCGTCCATTGAACGGTGAGTTCCGGGACGACGCTGCCGAACAGGCGGATCAGCAACACGAAGCCAGCCGCTTTCGAGCCGACCGCGAGGAACGTCGTCGTGGGTGTCGGTGCGCCCTGATAAACGTCCGGCGCCCAAACCTGAAACGGGAACGCGGAAATCTTAAACGCCAGCCCGGCGAATACGAACAGCATGCCGAACAAAAAGACTTTGTTCTCCAGCAACTCGGCGTGCGCGTCGCGGATCGCGTCGAACTTGAGGCTGCCGGCTTCGCCGAATACGAGCGCAATGCCGTACACCAAAAACGCCGACGACACCGCGCCGAGAATGAGATATTTCACCCCCGCCTCAAGCGAGTGCATCCGGTGCCGCTGAAAGCTGACGAGGATGTAAAATGTCACCGTGATCAATTCGATCGCGACGAACAACAAACTGAAGTCGTTCGCCGATGAGGCGAACATCATCCCGGACAGCGCGAACAGGACGAATGCGAGATATTCCGACACGCCGCCCTTCAGCCGAGAGGCGAAGTCCATCGCAAAAATTAGCACAAAGATTGCCGTCAACAGGAAGAATCGCTTGAAGAACAGCGCCAGACCGTCGAGCCGATAAATACCGCCGAACGCCTCACCGTCCGCCTCACCGTCCGCCAGACCAACAAAGCTCTCACGAAAGCTCAGTAGGAACACGAGGCCAAGCGCCCCGGCGGCGACCCAGCCCAGCGAGCGTCGCGCCGACTCCGACAGGAACAAGTCAGCGAGCAGGACGAGCAGCCCCAGCGCCACCACCATCACCTCGAGTTGAATGAATTGCAGTTGATCGCCCATGTCGATTTACCTTTCGGTCTCCGGCTTGGCCAAGCGCACGATTTTCGTCACTTCGCCCTCGATGCCTTTGGTCAGCAGCCCCGGCGCGAAGCCGAACACCAGCAACGCGGCGAGCAGCAGGCCAAGCGCCGTTGCGATCAACGGGCTGACGTCGCTCGCCCTGGCCCAGTCGTCGCCGCGCGGCCCGTGCAGGATGCTGCGAATGGCGCGCATCATGTACAGGCCGCCGATCACAAGTGCGCTCCACGTGGCAATCACCGTGATCGTCTTCAGCCCGGCCGACCAAGCGGCAAAAAAGATCGTTATCTCACCGGCGAAATTAGCAAAGCCGGGCAACCCACAACCAGCGAACAGCGCCATCAGCAGCGCCGAGCCGGCGAGCGGCATTTGGCGCAGCAACCCACCCATGCGGCTCATGTCGAGCGAGCCGGTTTGCCGATACAAATGTCCACTCAAGCCGAAGGCCAAGGCGGCGAGCAGACCGTGGGCGATCATCACCAGCACCGCGCCGGTCAGGCCGATCACGTTCAGGCTGGCGATGCCGAGGAAGATGAAGCCCATGTGCGCGACGCTGGAGTTGCCGATGAGCAGGTTAAGGTTTTTTTGGCGAACGGCGACCAAGCCGCAGTACAGCAGATTGCCCAAGGCCAGCCACGCCAACACGCCGAGCCAACTTTGCGCGCCAACCGGTGCCATCGGGATGGCCACGCGGATGAGCCCGTATAGGCCGAACTTCTTCAGCACGCCGGCGTGCAGCATCGCGGTGGCGGTCGGCGCGGCGCCGTAGCCAAGCGGTGCCCAGGTGTGGAACGGCCACAGCGAAACCAGAATACCGAAGCCGAACATCAGCAGCGGGAAAATCCATTGTTGCGCCGACTCGTCGATCGGCGACGACTGCACCTTGGCGATCAAATCAGGAATGCTGAACGACTCCGCGCCAGTCTGCACGTACACGCCGATCAAGCCGATCAGCGCCAGCAACGCGCCGAAGCTGAGATAGAGCGTGATTTTGTAAGTGGCGTAATTGCGGTTCGCTCCCCTGCCCCACACGCCGATCATGATGAACGTCGGCACCAGCGCGAGTTCGTGAAAGAAGTAAAAGAAAAACAAATCCATCGAGGCGAACGCGCCGAGGATGCCGCCGATCATCACGTTGAGCAGGATATGAAATTCCTTCACCCGATGCGTGATATCGTCCGCGCAACAAGCCGCCGCAAAGGCCACGATCGCTCCCATTAAAATAATGCCGATGTTGATGCCATCCGCGGCCAAGTGAAAATGCAGATCGAGGCTCTCGACCCACAGAACCTTGGTTTCGAACTTCAACTCGCCGTCGATCTCGAAAGACAAAAACGCAATCAACGCGCAAAGCAGCGACAAGCCGGACGCGCCGATCGTGATGCCGCGGATCGCCTGCCGTTGGCTGCCAGGCACAAACCCGACGGCCACAGCAGCAAGCAACGGCAACATAACAATGATCAACAACCAATCCATTTCTCGATCAACTCAACGTGAAAACCAAAAGCGCAGCCATGCCGGCTGCGAACCAAAAAGCGTACGTTTGCAGGTTGCCAGTTTGGGCCAGGCGCAACACGCGCGCGGCCAACTCGGTCGTGCCGTGTGTGCCACGCACCAACAACCCGGCGATTACCCAGCGGTCGATGGCGTCCGCCAGCTTGGCCAAGTTCTCCTGCACTTGGTCGATGAGCCACTGGTAAATTTCATCAAACCAAAATCGCTGGCGGAGCGCCTTGGCCAAGAGGCCCAGCTTGGCCGGGAGCGGATCGGCCTTGGCCCCGCTGTACAACGTGTTGGCCACGAGCATGCCGAACACTACGACGACGAGCGACGCGGCCAGCACCAGCGGGTTTGGCACGTGAGTGTAAAAGTAACCGGCGAGCACCGACGGCACCGCGAGCACGAGCAGCGGCACGGTCATCACGGCGGGACTCTCCTTCGCTTGCTCGGCGTGTGCCGAGCGTGGCTCGCCCATGAACGCCACGACAAACAGCCGCGTCATGTAAAACGTCGTCAGCAACGCGACGAACACGGCAACGAAAAATAGCAAAATATTATTCTCCAGCGCGACGTCGAGGATGGCTTCTTTGCTGAAAAACCCGCTGAAGAGCGGCACGCCGCAGAGCGCCATTGTGCCGATCAAAAACGTCCAGTATGTCTTGGGCATCCGATCGCGCAGCCCGCCCATTTTCCAAATGTCCTGCTCGTGATGCAGCGCCACGATCACCGAGCCGGCCCCGAGGAACAGCAGCGCCTTGAAGGATGCGTGCGTCGTCAGGTGAAACATCGCCGCATCGGGCGAACCCAAGCCCACCGCCATCACCATGTAGCCGAGTTGGGAGAGCGTCGAGTATGCCAGGATGCGTTTGATGTCGTCCTGCTGCACGGCCATCAGCGCGGCCATGAGCGAAGTCAGGCCGCCGATCCACGCGATCGCCTCCATCGCCCACGTGCCGTCGATCAGGAAAAACACGCGGCACAGCATGTACACGCCGGCGGCCACCATCGTCGCGGCGTGGATGAGTGCGCTGACCGGCGTCGGGCCTTCCATCGCGTCCGGCAGCCAGACATGCAGCGGCGCTTGGGCGGACTTGCCCATCGCCCCGCAGAAAATCAGGAACCCGGCCAAGCCGGTGATCGTCGCCGTCCCGCCGGAGACCGACTTGGCCAAGTCGGCAAACCCAACCGAGCCAAGCGCGGCCCAGACCATCAGGATGCCGAGCAAAAAACCAAAATCGCCAACGCGGTTAGTGAGAAAGGCTTTTTTGGCGGCGTCGGCCGCGCTGGGTTTCTCGAACCAAAAGCCGATCAGCAGATAACTCGAGACACCAACCAACTCCCAAAAGATGAACATCATCACGAAGTTGTCGGCCAACACGATGCCGAGCATCGAGAAAATGAAGAGGCTCAAGAATGCGAAGTAGCGTGAGAAATCGCGATCCTCCTTCATGTAACCAAGCGAGAAAATATGGATCAAACTGCCGACGCCGGTGACGACGCAAAGCATCAACTTGCTGAGCTGGTCAATTTGCAATCCGATGTCAATTTGCAATCTCCCGATCGCAAGCCAAGTGACGCTCGTGTGCAGTTCGTCGACGAAAGCGACCAGCAACAGCGTCAGCAAAAACGAACCGGCGACCGCGCCGACGGAGATCGCCGCGCTGGCCTTGCGCGAGCGAAACGCGCCCAAACCGATGACCACCGCCGAGAACAGCGGGAGCAGCAAAATGAGCCATGCAGCGGTGTTCATCGGTTAGAGTTTCATCGTGGCCAAGTCCGCCACGTCGGTGGTTTGGCGTTTGCGATACAGAGCGACGATCAGCGCCAACCCGACGGCCACCTCTGCCGCGGCGACGGTGATGATAAAGAACACCATCACCTGCCCGTCGAGAGCGGTTTCTGCCTTTTCGTTGAAACGCGACATGGCCACGAGCGCCACGTTGGCGGCGTTGAGCATCAACTCGAGCGACATGTAGATGATTAGCAGGTTGCGCCGCACGATCACACCCAGCAAGCCGATCGCAAACAGCGCCCCGCTCACCAGCAGGTATTGGCTCAAGGTCGGTTCCATCAGCGCGGCTCCTTTCTGCTCAACAAAATCACGCCGACCATCGCCACCAGCAGCAGGATGGAGACGATCTCGAACGGCAGGATGAATCCGTTTTCGCCGCTGAACAGCGCTTGGCCAAGCGCCCGAGTGCTGCCGACCACCTTGGCCTCCACTTGGGCGTTATCCTCTGCCACTTCTTGCTGCTGAGATGCTTCACCATACGTCGATTCGATCGAGCTTTTGTAAACCAAAAACAGCGCGCCGACGGCCATGATGCCCATCGCGAGGCTGACGAGATTCAGTTTGCGCCGTGCAGCCTCCCGGAGGTCCAACAACATGATCACAAACAGGAACAGCACCATCACCGCCCCGGCGTAAACGAGGATTTGCACCGCCGCGAGAAAGTACGCACCGAGCAACACGAACAGCCCGGAGATCGAGATCATCGTCGTCACGAGGAACATCGCACTCGTCACCGGGTTGCGGCTGAACGGATTCGCCACCACCAACAGCGCACTCAGCACCGTCAGCCCGGCGAAAATATTGAACAGCGTTCCTTCCATGCCTAAATCAACTCGTCAGTGAAACTTCGGTTGCTCCCCGGCTTCCCGCGTTTTGGTTTCCCATTTTTTAATGCCATCGCCCACGCCATCCTGCACGTGGTGATCGTAAGCGCGCTTGTCCGCGCCGCCCAGCGCGAGTAGCTTTTCCATATCGTAAACCAACTCCTCGCGGCTCTCGCCGGTGATGGCGTAATCCTTCAGCAGATAAATCGCCTCCTCCGGGCAAACCTCCTGACAAAAGCCGCAGTAAATGCAGCGGAGCATGTCGATCTCAAATTCCTTGGGCATCTTCTCCGCGCCGTCGCGATCGACCACGCCGCTGTCGCCCGGCGGCGTGATTCGGATGGCCTTGGGAGGACAGACAAACTCGCACAACTGGCACGACACGCACTTGGTCTTGTCATCGACATCCTTCACCAAATACGGCGCGCCTCGGTAGCCGGTGGGGACATCCCATTTTTCCTCCGGATATTGCATCGTGGTCTTGGCGGCGTAACCCTTCTGTTTGTCGCCGTACACCTCCGAGCGTTTCCACGAGAAGAAATGACGCAGCGTGACCTTGAAACCGTTGAGCAGCGTCGGCAAATACAGCCGCTCCCACCAGGTCAGTTCTGTGCGATCCACTTTCATTGCGTCGTCCTCAACTGGGCAGCACCCACAGCACGATTGCCGTAAGGATGATATTGGCCAAGCTCGCCGGTAGGAACCGTTTCCAGCCGATATTCATCAGTTGATCGTAGCGGAAACGCGGTAACATCCAGCGAATCCAAATCATCAGACCAAGGAACATCGCGATCTTCGCGATGAACACGCCGATGTGCACCAACCCTTGGCCAAGCGACTGGGCCGGTGTGTTGAAAAAGTCGCCGAACGGCAGCGTCCAGCCGCCGCAAAATAGCACCACCATCAGCGCCGAACCGGCGATCATCGCCGCGTATTCGCCCATGAAAAACAGCGCGAACCGCATCGAGCTGTACTCGGTGTTGTAACCGGCGACCAGCTCCGTCTCCGATTCCGGCAAGTCGAACGGCAGCCGATTCGTCTCTGCAAAAATCGCAATCAGAAAAATCGCAAACGCTAGCGGCTGCTTGAGCACGAGCCACGCGCCGCTGGCCTGATAATCGATCACCGCGCTGAGGTTGAGATCGCCCACCAGCATGAACACCGGCACGACCGCCATGCCCATCGCGATCTCGTACGAGATCATTTGCGCCGTCGCCCGGATGCCGCCGAGAAACGGGTACTTCGAGTTCGATCCGTAGCCGGCCAACACGATGCCGTACACGCCCAGCGACACGATGCCGAACGTGAACAGGATCCCGACATCGAGATCGGCGATGACCATCTTCTGCGCGCCGAGCATCGAGCCGAACGGCACCACGGCAAGCACCACGAACGACGGCACCAGCACCAGTGCCGGGGCCATCCAGTAAAACGCCTTCCGCACATGAGCCGGGGTGAAGTCCTCCTTCACCAGCGACTTAAGCCCGTCGGCCAGCGGTTGGCCAAGGCCCAGCAGCTTGATGTTTGTGAACGGAATACCGACGCGGTTTGGGCCAACGCGATCCTGAATCCATGCCGAGATGCGGCGCTCGGCGACGACCGAGTAGGCGACCATCGGCATCACCACGGCGAACACCGCGACCACCTTTAGCAGCGTCAGCACCCACGGCTCAGCGAACAGTTCTGTGATCGTGGCGAGCATTACAATTTCACGTCCGCGCCCTCGTCTCCGAGACCGGCCCACGTCAGGCCAGCGGCCTTGAACGCCTTCACCTCGCCGGCCATTTGGTTGAACAACCCCTCAATGCTGTTGAAGCCGTCGAGGCCGGTGACGTTGTGCACGAGCTCGTGCAGCACTTCCCACTCCGGCATCGCGTCGCCGGGCGGCTCAAAGGCTTTTGTGAATTTCTGCACGCGTCCTTTCACGTTGGTGAACGTCCCACGCTTCTCCGCATGCGCGCAGCCCGGCAGCAAATAGTCAGCCTTTTTTGTCGTGGCGTTCGGCAGGATGCCGCTGACGACCAGCGTCTTCAACTTGCCGAGCAGCTTGGCGTCGATGCCGTGCTGCGTGACGTCCTCGCCGTATACTATCAGCGTCGTGATTTTGCCGGACGCAATGCCCTTGGCGATGGCGGCCAGCTTCGAGCCAACGCGCTTGGTCGTGATGCCAGTCAACTGCGCGCCGGTGGTGTTCGGGTTCCGATCCCCGGCGACGAGCAGGTGGTCGGCTTTGCCCTTGCGCGGTACGGAGTCGGTCAACGCCTTGCAGCGCTTGGCCAATTTGTTCAGCAGAAAAAGTTCTTCGTTGGTTTGACGCGCCGACGCGACGACCGCGACCGAGCCTTCGGCGGCCTCGGCCAAGTGCCCGGATATCTCCTTGAGCGCGCTTGGCCAAGTGGTGTCGCCCTGCGGCCCTCGCAGCTTGGCCAAGCGATCGTCGCGGCCGATCCACTTGTAGTCGAGCCGACCGGCGTCGCACATCCAGTCGCTGTTCACCGCGTCGTTTTGGCGCGGCTCGTATCGGTACATTCTGTTTTCTCGCGAGCCGATGACCGTGTTGCAACCGGTGCCGCAGCCGGTGCATAGGCTTTTGGTTTCCTTAAGAAACCAGACGCGCATCTGGAAGCGAAAATCGTCCGACGTCAACGCGCCGACCGGGCAGATGTCCACAGTGTTGAGCGTGTAGTTGTTGTCGAACGGCTCGCCGGGATAAGTCGAGATCGCGTTGTAGCTGCCTCGGTTCACGATGCCCAGGGCGTCGTCGCCGGCGATGTCGGCGGTGAAGCGGATGCAACGGGTACACATCACGCACCGCTCGGCGTCGAGCGTGATGCGCGGGCCAAGGTCGACCGACTTGGGCTTGTGCACCTTGACCTCGGCGAACCGGCTCTCAGGCTGGCCGTGCTCGACCGAGTATTCCTGCAGCTTACACTCGCCGGCCTGATCGCAGATCGGGCAGTCGAGCGGGTGGTTGATCAGCAGCGACTCGAGCACCGCCTCGCGCATCTCGCGGGTTTCCGGGCTGCTGGCGTAAATCTCCATTCCCGGGATGATACCGGTTGCGCAGCCAATGACGCCGCGCGGTGTCTGGGGCTCGTACGGGAGCCGC
>Ga0302119_10000993_pt1 | contig 12781 bp, 6 predicted proteins | sample AG5_Tmax_MG_FD_203114 | JGI IMG/M metagenome (GOLD analysis project Ga0302119, IMG submission 203114) | Marine microbial communities from Western Arctic Ocean, Canada - AG5_Tmax | ecosystem: Environmental > Aquatic > Marine > Oceanic | place: Canada: Western Arctic Ocean | collected 2017-10-01 | reverse complement strand
TTCTCTTTTTGCGGGGGGTACTTTTCGAAAATATCCCAATCCGTGTTCCCGACTCGCAATTCCGAGAGGGGGCGGTTCTTGATGATGTCGGACGCCGTGAAGGGCCGCGACATCCCATTGCTGATAAAGACATCAACCATCCCGTCATTGTCAAAATCCGCGAGCTTCGGTGCCCAGCTCCAATCTGAATTCGCCAATCCTGCCATATACGCGGCGTCCTGGAACCTGCCCGTTCCGGTGTTGATCAAGAGAGCGTTGCGCATCAGTTGCCTGGGTTCGGAGGTCGCCATGAACCATCCCCTGCTCGCCATGTCGCCCATGCTCACCTTCTGTTTGAAGTGCGTCGTGGCCGCCATATCGACCGAGAAAAAATCCAGTAATCCGTCGTTGTTCAGGTCCGCCACATCGGCGCCCATTGAGTACCAGGTCGTATGGGGAACGCTCTCCCTGATCACGTCCTTGAAAACCGGGCTCCCCGATTTTCCAATCCCCTGGTTCAGGTAGAGATGGTCCGGGTCTTCGAAATCGTTGCCCACGTAGAGATCCAACAATCCATCGGCGTTGAAATCCCACCAGGTCGCCGATAGTCCTTTCCCGGGGCTGGCACAGAGATCGCCACAGTGGTCGCTGGAATCTTCGAAGACGATTTTGCCGCCCTCTCCGCTGACACCTTTGTTCAGGAAGAAGAGATTCTTTTGCCCAACCGGATACACTTCATCCCTTCGGAACTCTTGTCCTCCTCGTTCGAAAGTGCCCACGAAGCGGGTGTCAAAGTATTTCCGGTATTCCGGTTTCACCGTGGGAGCACCCCCCTGGTAGGTGACGCCGTCGGCGGGTTGACCCCCCTCGCGCACGAACTGGTTCGTCAGCACGAAGAGATCGAGGTCCCCGTCGTTATCGGCATCGGCGAAGGTTGGCATGATGCACGAACTCACCGCGTCGAGGCCGAATTCCTGAGCCCGTTCCGTGAAGCGCGCCTTCCCGTCATTGAGGAACAGCTGGTTGGGCGCCTCGTAGTTGCAGACATAGAGATCCAGGTCGCCGTCGTTATCGATGTCGACCATCGCGGCCCCCGTCCCCCAGCGATCGCCCCCACCGACTCCCGCCTCCGCAAACTCTCCAAATTCCAGCTTGCCGCCTTTCTTCTGCAGGTAGAGAGCGTTCTCTCTGGGACCGCTCGTGAAGAAGAGATCCGGCAGCGCATCGCCGTTCACATCTCCGATCGCCACCCCACCCGCCGCGTATCCCATTGCGTAAAGGCGCTTCATGGGATGCGAGGTATCGAGAGGATTGATGAATCCCACCCCTGTGTGCTCAACAGGGAGATCGGCGAACAGGGCCGTCCCATCCGATGACTCCGATCTCTGGTTCAAGTCATTGCTGGACAACAGTTCATGGTCGTCAGCGGTGGTGGTCTTCTTGCCGCAGCTGGTCAGATTACACGACAGGACCAGAGAAACTAAGGAAATCCCGAATATCGGACTACTCATAATCTCTTTCATGATCAACAGATTACAGTCATTTTCTCCTTGTCCCGTCGTCGGGTTAACCCTAAACGGTTAGTTGCTTTACACCGTTACCCTATCCTCATCGCACTAACAAACCCAACTGTAGTCATGAATAAAAAATTCGCGTCCTTCATCCTTACACCCTTCATCCTTATCGGCATGGCAAACGCAGCCACCGTTATCGGCGATGGCGTCGCCGTCGCTGACGGCACCGGGAACCCCGACGGCTGGTCCGGAATCACCGTGCTCGAAAGCGCAATCATCAACTCCGCCACCGAGGGTGGCGGTCTGCTCCAAGCTACGTCGGTCTCGATGTTGGCTGGGGCTGATCGCGCTGGCGGAACTCACCACATCATCCCTCTCCTCGTCAATTCCTCGAACGAGATCGCTTGGGTTGGCCCGCAACTGACCCCGACCGTTCCTGGACTCAATACCTTCGCCATTTCTGGAGCGGCCACGATTGATGCGACAGGCGGGGATCTTCGCCTCGGCGTCTGGCAGTGGAATGATGGCGTCAATAACAGCGCTGGTGGAACCATCACCTTCGGCAACGGCGGCGGCGGGATGTTCCAGATGGACGTCGATGGAACGCTCGGTGCCGATGCGGTTGCGCTAGGCAACGCGGTTTCGTCAGGACACGCCTCCGGTGCCGGTGGCCGCGACTATAATATCGATCTGACGGTTGCGCCTCTTGAGACCGTGGATAGCGACGGCGATGGGTTGCCGGACTCATGGGAAACCGCAAATGGCCTCGATCCAGGTGACCCCGCCGATGCCTCCAGCGACCCCGACAACGACAACCTGACGAATTTGGAGGAATTCGGCCTCCGCACCGATCCGCAAGAGAACGATACCGACATGGACGGGCTCCTCGACGGGGTTGAATCAAACACGGGGACTTGGAACGATCCCAATGACACCGGCACCGATCCGAAAAATCCCGACAGCGATGACGACGGGCTCGCCGATGGCGTCGAGAACCCGGACTTGGCCCACAACCCCTTGAACCCAACCCAGCAGCCGGGCACCGACCCCAACCTCGCGGATACCGACGGCGACGGCAAGAATGACAGCGAAGAACTCGTAGACGGGACGGACCCCACCGACGAGAACGATATCCTCGTCCCTGCGGGCGTCCTCGTTGGCGACGGCGCGGAGCGTCCTTTTGACACCGGAGGAAGTCCCGACGGCTGGTCCGGAATCACGGTGCTCGAGACCGCCATTATCGACAATTCGACTCTTCCCGGCGCGGGGGATCTTGTCGAAATCCTGGAGGTGTCGATGCTTGCCGATGCAGGCCGCTCTGGCGGCACACACCACCTCATCCCTCTCCTCGTCAATTCCGCGAACGAGATCGCCTGGATCGGCCCGGAGCTCACCCCGACGCAGCCTGGCCACAATATCTTTCCCATTACCGGGGCGGACCAGATTGACGTCAGCACCGAAACCTATCGCTTGGGCGTCTGGCAGTGGAATGAGGGTGTCAATAACAGCGCTGGTGGAACCATCGCCTTCGCCGGAAGTGGCGGCGGCGGGATGTTCCAGCAAGACATCGATGGAACGCTTGGTGCCGCTGGGGTTTCGATAGGCCACGTGGTTACGACAGGGCACTCCTCCGGTGCCGGTGGCCGCGACTACCAGATCGATGTGTTGGTGGGTATTTCCGAGCCCGCCGTGGTAATCCTCACCGACGTCTCTTCCGATCCTGGGGCCGGAACCATGAGCTTCAGCTGGGAAAGCAAGGCCGGAAAGCTCTACAATCTTCGCAGTGAGGCGGATCCCGCACTGATCGCAGCGGTGGTTCCTCTCGATTGGCCGATCTTTGACGGCAACGCCGACATCGCGGCCACCCCCCCCGAGAACACCCTGACCATCCCCATGCCCGCTGACCTTACGCGGCTCTTTGTGGTGGAAGGTTTTCCGGCCCCGCCCGTGTCTGTCTTCTCCGACGACTTCGAAGGCGGACAGGGAGGATGGACCACGGGCACCGAGGGCGCAGTGGGAACCATGTGGGAGCTGGGCCTACCCGGAGTGGGACCGGCAGAGGCCAACAGCCCGACCAGCTGTTTCGGAACGAACCTCACCGCAGACTACGCCGCGGATGCCGATGTCTGGCTCCGCTCCCCGCCCATCGACCTCACCAATACCGGGGGAGCGACCCTCAACTACGTCGAGTGGCGTGACATCGAGACGGCGTTCGATTCCGGTCGCGTGGTGGTCCTCGACGCTACCGATAACTCCGAGATTGCTGAGATCGAGGATTCCATCGACGGGTTCAGTAACGGTTGGGAGAGCGTGAGACAACAGATTCCCCCAGCCGCCCTTGGCAAGGTGATCAAAATCGAGTTCCGATTCCGGTCGGACGATATCGAAAACTTCCCGGGATGGTACATTGACGACTTCTCGGTAACCATCCCGTAACCCGCCTCTTTACTATCCAGCCCAGGACGGCAGATCGAATGCCGTCCCGGACGGGTTCGGCACTCACTCCTTCTATGCCCGAGGTCGCGCCACCGGCGGTCCGGCTAGGGCCCCCGTTGGCAGTGATCGATGCGAGCCGCAACGAGAGACATGCCCGCATTCAAGGCCCCCGACCGCGCAAGTTTTTCCTGTTGACGAATAGGCTCGACTCTCCAACCTTCAGGTATTCGCTGGGAATCAGGGGTTGAATCTCAAACATCCGACTCAATTCACTGGATGCCGCCGGTGTGGCACGACTTCCAACAGGCCCCTGGCCGATGCACCTACGTCTCAAGATTGTCTCCCTCGCAGTGATCTTCCTGATTGGGATAGGCGTGTGGATGCTCCTCAAGGTCGCCCCGCCCAGGGATACCGTATCAGATGACACGGTGGAGGGAATCCAACCGCGACGGAGCGCCCTGCACGAACGCCCGGATCAAACCAACGGTGTCGATGTTCGGATGACGCCGATCAAGATTCCGGCCTCGGCACCCGCCACGGCCGCCGACTTGCACGAGCGAAAACTCGATCCCCGAGCCGACGGGTGGGACGGCGAAGTCCTCGGTGAGGCGGCGTTGAATCAGCTCCGAAGGATTCTGGCCAGCGACGCCGAAGGCGGGGATGCCTGGCCACTCTCAGCTGGCTTTGCGTGCACGCCGCTCCGGCCGAACCAACGGGCAGAGGTTTTTCGAACCGGCACCATGGCAGTCCACCGTGGCGAAATCCCGCAGGAGATGACCCTGCGTGGAGAGGCCGCGCTGCGGGCTCAAGTCAACGCTGTGGGTGTGCTCCCGGGGACGCGGGTGGAGATCAAGATCGTCCGCGTCGCACCGCGCACCGATGGGTTTTCGACCCGGGCGTTGGTAGAGCTCTTTCGTGTCGATGACCGCAGGCGGAAGCAGGTCTCAGCGCGATGGGATTGTGAGTGGTTGCATGTGGAGGACGACGGCAGTGAGTCCGGGCCTCTGCTTCATCGCCTTGCGCTCGCGAGCTACGAGGAGACTGTGGCGACCTCCGGGCGCGCGATGTTCGAAGATGTGACCCACGCGGTGATTGGGGACAGTGCGGGCTACCGTGGCCAAGTCCGGCGGGGAATGAACCACTGGGCCGCGCGACTGACAAAGATCGACGACCTCCATTTTTTCGGCCATCACGGCCTGGCGATCGGGGACGCGAACGGCGACGGTTTGGAAGATCTCTACCTCTGCGACGGCGGCGGCTTGCCGAACCGGCTCTACCTGCAGAACGCCGATGGGACTGTGCGCGATGCCTCCGCGGAGTCAGGAACCGACTGGCTCGAAGAGTCGAAGTCTGCCCTGTTCCTCGATCTCGATAACGACGGTGACCAGGACCTCGTCGTGGCGACGGTTGCCTTGTTGCTACTCATGGAGAATGACGGTGGGGGCAAGTTTCGCATTCGCGGTGGCATCCCCGGCCTGCCCGACCCGCATTCGATGTCGGCGGCAGACTACGACAACGATGGTGACGTCGATCTCTTCATCTGCAACTACGGCGCGAAGCCGGCCGGCGCAGGGCGCAGCGGGTTCGAGGCCACCGCGCCAATCCCGTTCCACGACGCGAACAACGGCGGCCGCAATGTGCTCCTGAAGAACAACGGCAAGTTCCGCTTTATTGATGCAACCCGGGAGGCGGGCCTGGAGACGACCGCCGGCCGGTGGAGCTTCGCGGCTGCCTGGGAGGACTTCGACGATGACGGCGATCAGGACCTTTATGTGTCCAATGACTTCGGGCGCAACAACCTCTTCCGCAACGACCAGCTCCCGGGGGGCGGCAGACGCTTTCGCGACGTGGCAGGCGAGCTGGGCGTCGAGGACATGGCTTCGGGGATGTCGGTGGCCTGGGCCGACTACAACCGGGACGGGAAGATGGATCTCTATGTCGGTAACATGTTCTCCGCCGCGGGAAACCGCATCACCTCCCGGCAGCGCTTCACCGGAAACCGCCCCAACACCGCCGAACAGCTCCAGCGCATGGCACGCGGCAACACGCTCTTCCAGGGCTCCAGCGATGGCCGCTTCCACGATGTCAGCGAAACAGCAGCCGTCACCATGGGGCGTTGGGCGTGGAGCTCACTGTTCGCCGACCTCAACAATGATGGCTGGCAGGATCTCGTCGTGGCCAATGGCTATTTGACGAACGAGCGCACCGATGACTTATGAAGCTTCTTCTGGCGCCAGGTCGTGGCGCCCTCCCCGACCGGGAAGAAGGATACGAAAGCGGTGCAGGATTACAGTGCCGCTTGGACGGCTATCATGAGGCTCGCGCGAGCGGGTTCATCCTGGAGCGGCCGCGAGCGAAACTGCGCCTTCCTTAATTGCGGTGACGTCGAACAGGGTGCGCGCTTCGCCAACGTATCGGCGGTCTCCGGACTCGACTTCCCGGACGACGGCCGCGCGCTCGCGGTGACCGATTGGGATGGCGACGGCGACCTCGATCTCTGGGCGCGCAACCGCAATGCCCCGCGGCTCCGCATGCTGCGCAACAATGCGAGCACGGACGATCCCGGGGCGCAGAACTGGATCGCTCTCCGCCTGGAGGGACGCAAGGTCAACCGCGACGCCATTGGCGCACGCGCCGAGGTCGTGCTCGCGGATGGGACGCGTCTCCAGAAGACGGTGCATGCCGGCACCGGGTTCCTCTCGCAATCGAGCAAGTGGCTCCACTTCGGGCTCGGCAGTGGCACTCCGGAGATCCGGTTGGTCATGGTGCGCTGGCCGGGTGGCAACTCGGAGACGTTTGTCGGGATCGAGAACAAGCGTCGCCACCGCCTGACCGAGGGTACCGGGAAGGCAGAACGGCTTCCGCCACGCAGCGGGGTCGCAGACCATGCCGCCTCCAATCAGGAGCCGCTCCCCGCTTCCGGAGCTGCCCAGATCATCCTGCCGCGTCGGATTCCTCTCCCGACGATGACCTTTCACCCTGCAGGCGCATCTGCACCGGTCCCGCTCCAGGAGGGATCTCGCCCGCTCCTCCTCCTGATTTTCTCCGGGCACTGCGGAACCTGCCGGACGGAGATGACCGAATTCACCGCAGAGGCGCAGGCCATCCGTGAGGCTGGCCTGGAGATCCTGGCGCTCTCGTTGGACTCGCTGGCACCGGGCGGTGATGCGGACGGGGCCGCCGCCAAGCTCATCCAAGAAACTGAATTCCCGTTCCTGACCGGTTCTGTCACCGCTGCCTCCGCGGGTCGGATCCGCCACCTGCTCGGCTCCCTCTTTGACTATCCGCCCCCCTTCTCGGTTCCGCTCAGCCTCCTCCTCGACGCCAAGCGGAATATCGTTTCCATCTATCGCGGTCCGGTCGCGCTCGAGACGCTTGTCCACGACCTGCGCCACGGTGTCGGCGGGCACATTGATTTTCTGCGCGACCTTGCTATCCCATTTCCGGGCCGATGGCACACCAAGTCCATCACCGAGTCCGAGCTCGCAGAGTTCGTCGCGAATTACTTTCAATCCTACGACCCCGCCGAGCGCTTGCGCTACCTGGAGATCGCCACGACGAGTGCGCTCAACTCAAACCGTGCCGATAAACTACGCCGCCAAGTCATCGACGGTCACCTCGCGTGGGCGCGTAATTACTCCAGTGGCGGCAAAGTCGACCAAGCGCTCTTCCACTTTGAGAAGACCCTGCAATTGGATCCGGAGAACGGTCCTGCCCATAACGATTTCGGCGCCTTGCTCGCCAACCAAGGCAAGCTCGCAGAGGCCGAAAACCACTTCCGCCGCGCCCTCGTGATCGACCCGGACTACGCCCTCGCCAAGCGTAACCTCAAACTCCTGATCCCGCTGCGCAACAAGTAACCGCAATCTTGTCCGTCACCAGCCGGGATACCCCCGTCGTGTCCAGATATTGGAATCGTCGATTTCATGCCGCATCCCGGCAGCAGTAGCGAGGCAATCCGCCAAACCACTCTCTAGCCTGAGGGGGGCGTTGAAGTCCGGGAAATCGGACTGGAAATGGGCGCGTTCGCGTTCGCCCGCGGCCCGATGATCATCTTGTTGATTTGGTCCCCCCTGTCCCTCTTCCGTTTCAGCAAATCCTCCGTCGTTTGGCCCTCATCCACCTTGCGTAGGATCCGGATGATTTCCTCGGTCGCGGGTCTCTTTTTCTTCATTTCTGTTCTGGGTTAGCCCCAGAACCTAACCTTCACAATGGCCCAGTTTAGGGGACCAGATCAGCGTGCCGATCTTAAACCGGCGCCCGTCCAGGAGCTGCTCTGGCGCTGACACCCCATTCGGATTCGGCTCAAGCGAGCAAGCCTTTCAATGGCCCGGTACTATCGGCAAACTGTTTCATGCCCGTCCCCATCAATTGTGCTTGTGACAACCACAGATTTGCCAGAGGCGTATTGTCGGGGCAATTGAGGATGTGACCTGTCTTGAGTTTCCCATTGGCAGAACCTGCCACGATGATGGGAAGTTCATTCATGGTGTGATCCCGTCCATCACCCAATCCTGAACCCAAGGTGACCATGGAATGATCCAAGAGCGTGCCGTCCCCCTCCCTGACCGCATCCATCTGCTCCAGAACTTCCGCAAACAACTCCACGTAAAACCGGTCAACTTGAACCAGAAAGCTCTTCACACTTTTGTTGTTCTGGCCGTGCGTGAGTCCATGATGTGATTTGGTAAATTTTAATTCATGGTAGCGTTGCGGCGAGCCCCACCTCTCGGGCGCAAGCATGAACGTGGCGACATGGGTCAGGTCGCCTTGAAAGGCCAGCACAAGTAATTTGCCCATCAGCTTGATGTACTCCCCACGGGTCATGGGCCCTTCACCGGGTTCCGTCACGTCCGCTTTCTTGTGCGTACTGTAGTACTTGTTCAACTTGTCAATTTGCTTTTCGATTTCCCTCACTGAATCGAAGTACTCATCCAACTTCTCCTTGTCTTGATGCGTCAGATTCTTCTTGAAGTTGGCGGCATCTTCCAAAATTAAATCGGTGATGTCTTTGTCCGAGTTACTCGTCTTGAACAGCCGCTGATAGACCTGACTCGGATCTTTCATCGCGGTCGCCACATGCTCCGGGCCATACCAGGAGATGTTGTCCAAATAAATCGATTCCTTGAGATCTTTGAAGCTATTGCAGTTCAACTCCAAGGATCGAATCGGCGTTCGATGGCTCACATTGTCTGCGATGAGATGGTCCAGCGTTCTGTCCATCGGGTAAGGCGACTTGAGCTTGCCATGAGGATCGGCCGAAGAGAGGTAACAGGAACTGCATTGATTGTGAACATCGACCCCTCTTACATTGACCCTGGACAACCCGGTGATCAGGGTAACTTTGCTGCCCACTTTCTTGAGTGGGCTCAGGGTGGGCATCGACAGAAAGTCGGGGTTGTCCTTTTCCGGAAAGAAGTGATCTCTCACAAAGCCCATCGGCGAATAAAATGATGCGAAACGCAATGACGGCTCTTTCGCCTTCTTTGTTTTCGGATCCGCTGCATACATCTCCAACCAAGGGAGAGCCATCACGCCACTGGCCCCAACTAGAAACTTTCGCCGGCCGATAGATTTCATTGCTTTGCAGTCTGGGTAAATATTGGGTGAACCGCAATATTTTTGATGACGGTTCTCATTCTGTAGTGATCTTTTTTGCTCGCCTCTGCGATTTCACCTATGGCAATTCGATCTGCCAAAGTCAGTTCCCGCCCCAAGGCATAAGATACCAGGTGCCCGACGAAGGCCTTCGCAAATATTTCTTCTTCAGCGAGGATGGCGTCCTTGAATCCAACGACATCCTTGAACTCGTGTTTGCCAAACAATTTTCCGCTCGCATCCACCTTCAAGCCGGTTCGGTAATGATCTCTCCACCGACCCAGCAAATCGTAATTTTCCAGGACAAACCCAAGGGGATCGATCTTTTTATGGCAGCCCGTACATTGAGCGTCACTGCTGTGCTGTTTTAGTTTTTGCCGGACCGTCAAACCTTCTTTTTGAAGCGTTTTGTCATCCGCCCTCAAGTCAGGCACATCGTCTGGCGGGGGCTCAGGAGGATCGTTGAAGATGACCGAAGAGACCCAAGCGCCTCGCGTGATTGGCAGTGATCGAAACGGACTTGAGGTCATCACCATCACAGCCCCTGTCGTGATCACGCCGCCATATTTTCTGTCGTTGAGCGGCGTCCGCGTGAAATCAATGTCGCGCAGGTTCACATTGATCCCATAGGTCGCCGCCCTGCCTTGATACCATTCGGCCAACAAGTGGCTGCGGTATGTGAAGTCGGAATCCACCAGTTCCAAAATCGGCCTGTTCTCAATGAAGACAGTTTCAAAATTCAAGAGCGGCTCCAACATCATATGCATACCTCTTTTGTATGAGATTTTGTCGTCGCCCCCAAAGTAGTATGCTCTGTGCATTTTGAAATCAGGTGATGCAGACACCACATTGTTTATCTTCAACCACTGAGGCGCAAAGCTGTCGCAGAAGTTTTTCACGCGACGATGATTGAGCATGCGATCCACTTGCTCGTTCAACACATCGAGGTCTTGAAGCCCCCCTTTCCCTGCCAATTCCAGGAGTTCAAGGTCGGGAATAGAGCTCCATAGAAACAGAGATAGACGCGTGGCCAGATTGAATGAGGCCTGATTGGGCGACGTCTTATCTATTTCGTTGTGAACTAAAATAAATCTCGGAGAGGCCAACGCCGCCGACACGACACCTTTCATGCTTCGGGTGAAATCACTGCTCTTCTCGAACTGTTTGTCAAAATACCCTGTGTACAGCTTCAGGGTTTTTTCATCGGCGGGAGATTTGAACGCTTTCAGAAGAAATTTCTGGATTCGCTGATACGCAATTTTTTCAATCGGTTGCTTGAGTTTTGGCCCGATCTCATCGCGCTCTTTCCAACTCCCCACCATCTCCTCTTTGGCGACGCCCTGATTCCCTGCCGTAATGCTTTGGATTTGAAGTTTGCTCAATCCGGATCGGTAGAGACGAATGTCGTTCAGGCCTCCGTGAAAGGGCTCGCTGCCATACGAGCCGACCGCCATCGGCTGTGTGCTTTGCATATGGAGCTTGCCCACAATCGCCTTCCTGCCGACCTGCTTTCCGTCCACGTAGAGATTTATTTGTTTGCCGTCGAAAGTGCCGGCAACGTGATGCCATTTGCCGTCGCCGAGCGTTTTGGGTTCCACCGAGGCGCCGAATTCTTCGTAACGACCTGCGATGCCGGCGCCCATCCAGAGCCCCCACGTGTCGCCCGTCCTGCCGATGGCCAATAGTTGGCGTCGCCATGAATCCTCTCGGCGAACGATGGTCTGCCATTCGTCAGTCGTTTTGGATGGGCGGATCCAGGCACTGATCGTCAGTCCGGTGCTGCGCGTCGCGACGGATTTGTCTACGGCAATGGAAGCATTTCGGGTCTTCCGTTTTGTGCTCGATGGATGTTCAAACAACTCATCCCAAACTCCACAGTTCTTTTCGAAGTTTTCTGCATGCACGATGGACCGACTGAGTTCCAGAAAGGATTCCATGAGAACTGGAGTCAAACTCAGATGATCGCCCCGATTGTTAAAACCATTTTCTGCCGGAGGATCCTTGGGAAAAGCCACCACACCCAGCAAGCGATTTTCCAGCAATTGCTGCAGCCCCATGATTCGATTGCCGACTCTGACGACCTTGGGCATCTGGCCTGATTCCGGCCTGAAATAATTGTTGTGATTCCTGATGATGCGATCGTTGATGGAATAGACCCAGGATTCGAGATCAAACAGATCCCTGACCGCGTTGCCATATTCAAAGCGATTCATGCGTCGCAGCCTTAAAGGGATCACAGACTGGCCGTGCGCCACGGCATTTTTGAATGCCTTATTCAGCTCCAACAACATGAATTCGCGTTGGCTGTCACTGGGCTGCTTTTTCTCTTCAGGAGGCATTTCGTTTTTACCCAATGCCTCGATCATTTTTCCGATCAGTTGTGGATTCTTCTCAAGATCTGCCCATGATGCGTAATCGGTTAGATTGACCTTACCCTTGGTCTTTTTTCGGCCATGACAGTCGTAGCAATGCTTTTCAAGAATGGGTTGAATACCTTTCTTGAAGTCGCCCGCAATTGGAGAAGGGTTCTCAGCTTGTGCTGTCGACGGGAAGATCAGAGCTATTGCTAAAGCAACCTGATGACCAAGTTTCGTGACCCTGCCTCGAATCTTCCTCGTTTTCGGCTGAGTCGGCATCACCACACCCACGACAAACGTCCATCGCCAAAATACATTTGATGAAGTGATCATGTGGTCTATCCCTGTCTCACCAATTAGAACGCCTTGGCCCCATGCAGTCAATCAATGAAGGCGCGGGCCGCCGTCGTGGAGCGAAAAGCCCACAAGTCGGCGCTACGTTGGAAAATGTCCGAAGCTACCCTTCTGGTCTGTGACATGTGGCGAGCACTGGTGTCTCGGCGCCACACGACGGGACCGGCAAATGGCGCCCCGCATGAACCAAGTCGCCAATGCCTTACGTGAAAAGGGCATGTTGCACCCACTCCTACCCCACCTCCCGGGCCTCCAGGAAGCCCGGCCTGAAAAAGCGATTAGATTACTAGAGTTGAAGTAGACCGTAAAGTCGGGCGCGCAGCTCAAGACTCCCCGTGCCACTTCTTCTCCGCGAGACCAAGGAGCTCGAAAAGCGGCCCTATCTCGCGATGATCGACGAACTCACCAAAATCATCGACCGTTCCAGCTATCTTTCCGAGTCCCCGAAGGGCTCATCGAATCCCACCGCAAATCGATGGCAACTCGCCCTCGCCTCAGGGGCCGCCACCCCGGAAAACGTGCGTCCCCGCATCAGGAATCTTG
>Ga0302119_10000989_pt1 | contig 12814 bp, 7 predicted proteins | sample AG5_Tmax_MG_FD_203114 | JGI IMG/M metagenome (GOLD analysis project Ga0302119, IMG submission 203114) | Marine microbial communities from Western Arctic Ocean, Canada - AG5_Tmax | ecosystem: Environmental > Aquatic > Marine > Oceanic | place: Canada: Western Arctic Ocean | collected 2017-10-01 | reverse complement strand
CCTCCAGCGCGTCATTGAGTCCGTCTCCATCCGTGTCTGTGAGGACCGGACTCGAACCCGGATCGGAGGCTCCGTTGAAAATCCCGGTGCCATTTTCGAGATCGTCGTTCAAGCCATCTCCATCGGTGTCGGCCAGGAGCGGGCTACTGCCCAGCGATTGTTCTTCGAGATCAGTCAGGGAATCGGCGTCGTGATGGTCGCTCCCGGTCGCGGTGGTCAGGTCGCCGAAGAAGGCAAGTTCCCAGGTATCGATCAGGCCATCGAAGTCGGAGTCGTCGACCAGTTCGATGAGGAAGGATTTTTCGGTCCAATTGCTCCCCTGGTCCGTGCTCCGGATGCGCACCGAGAGAGGACCGGTCAGCGCGGAGAGATCCCGATCCGTTTCCAGACGGTCTCCCATGATGGTGAAATTTCCGTTGTCTCCGGAACCGACTCCTCCGACCAGGGAGTAGACGAAGAGATCCCCCGGAGTGGGATCGGTGGTGCTGAGAGTGCCCACCAGGGTTCCGATCGGCGCCGTCTTGGCCACCATCGTGTTGGAAGGGGAGATGTCGGTAGGGCCTCCCACCGAGACCACGTTCCCAATTTCCAGCCCGTTGAGAAACACGTTGTGCGATGAGCTGGGACTGCTCGCAGCGACCACCCCGGAGAGCCTGAGAGAACCGCTGTTGTCGGTCAGGCAATCGAGAGTGATGCTGTAGTCACTCAAGGAGGAGGGATCGGGCGAATCGGGAAACGCGAGCGTGATGGGGCCGCTTCCCCCACCCGACCAGTCGGCCCGCCGATTCCCGTTGGAGGATTCGTCCCATCCCCAAAGCCGGATCGGATAGGTGCTATTCGGAGTGAGACCGGTGATGCTGACGCGCAACCCGCTCCCGGGATTGCGCGCGAAGCTGCCATTGGCAAAGAGGAAGTCGCGCCACATCGCGCTCTCGATTCCGCCGCCATTGTTGTTACCACGGTCTCGTTGATCCAGACTGACCACGCCGAGGGCATCGACATCGATGCCAATCCCGCCTGGATAGGCCTTGGACCAGGAAGACCCCAGCGCATTATCAGAGGCGGCAAGGGACTCCCAACCCGCTTGGGTCGTGTTGCCAGAATCAAAGTCGACCTGCAGGGTGATGGCGGAGAGGGAGCAACAGGCAGGCGCTAGAAGGGCCGCGGTCAAGACCGCTCGAGAAAATGGAACCATGGGGATTGAGGGGATGGTAAAGGACGGAGCAATTCCGATCGGGGGGCGGGGAAGGCCCGGTCCACCTTCATTTTTTTAGTTTCTGCTTCAGATTGAGTCAACTGCGGCCTGCGCCCGGCGGGCGGACCGTTCTTCAAACCCTCAAGAAACAAGGAAGGACCGGCTGAAGGACGAACACCTCAGAAGGGTTGACGCCAGGGCGGTCCGGGGCTTGCTGACTGGATCGCGCGGTGGCCAAGACTGCCTTAGGGCCTCATACGCCCCATCGCTTCTGCGAAGCCCTTGCCGATCTGAGCCATGATCTTGGCCGATCCCAAGTAGTGGTAACCGGCGTTGGAAATGGCCCCTTCACGCAACTTCGTTTCCTCCGGGGTGTAGAGTTCCGCCTTGTACTTCTCCAAGACGGCAGCCTGTTCTTTACGGCTCAGCTTTCCCTCCTTGTTGAGTTTGCGGGACTTGGCTTTGACCTTCTCCCACCGTGAAGCCAACTCTCCCAGTTCTTCGTCCCAATAGTTCTCCGTCAGAACCGCTGTCACATTGCCCTTGAATTCCGGCCGCAATGCTGGGGCCGCCATGGCTTCCCGAAACCCCTCCTTGCCGCCCTTGCCCCGCGCGGGATCGGAGTCCTTCTCCGGACCGCCCACTCCCAACACGCCGATGACAAAGGGCAGCTTTGGAGCCGAAAGATCCCTGCGCACATCACGGATGAAATCCGCCAGAAGCACACTGTATTGGGCATAGCCACCGGGCAGGTGACGCTCGGGGTAAGTATTGCGATCGACCATGTCGTTCCACCCCTGGAACCAGACGAAGCCCGCCAACTCGTAGCCCTGCTTCGGATCATAGTTTGGGTAGACTCGTTTGATGTCCTTCAAGACTCGTTGGACATGCCCCGTCATGAGACTGTAGTAGTGGCCGCTGGCCTGCACCTTGTCCGCCTTCACCTGCTTGAGATCCAAGCCGCGCTTCTTGTAGACCTCCACTTGGTGATCATTGAACTCATAGGCTCCCGCGCTGGGCGGGCGGAAGTCGGTGTGCAGCGACTTGCCGCCCCAGGCCGTCTTGATGAGGAGGATGGGCTCCTTCAACTGCTTCTGCATGTAGATCCCGAAGGTAAACTCGGGGCCGATCTTGCCCCCATCTTCGGCGGAATTCTTCCTTGCTCCGTAGCCGGCGGTGAGCGGGCCATGACCTTCCCCGCTGCCAACCTCGCTTCCATTGAAATACGAGATCCACACCTCGTCACAGACTCGTGGAGTGCCGTCCGCGGCGCGCATCTCCTTGAGAATGGGAGCGGTCTTGGGGTCCATCCCCAGATGTTCGAAGGTCGAGACCTTGGCATGCCCTTCCATGTTGGATTGCCCGGCCAGGATGAAGATCTTGAGTGGGGTCTTGGCAGGAGCGCCATGAACGGGAATGGCGGTGGGCGCCAAGGTGACCACGAGCAGGAGGAAGTAGATCGGTGAGAGGGGTGACTTTGTTTTCATGAGATTGGTGATGGACGCTTCCAAGCTGCCTTTGAGTGTCAAGCGCAGGAGCGAGATTCCGTGAGTGGTGAAGGAGAGAACTCTCCCTGAAAAACTCCGCAGTGGGAAGCCCAAGCAATTCGCGCCCTGATCCTCCTCACCCGAAGATCTTCATTATTGGAGCCCCTTCATTAATGGTCAGGTTCTCCCGTCGGCCGTTGTTGGCAAAGGTCAGGTCCATGTGGTTGAGGCCGAGCGCGTAAAGAATGGTGGCGTGAATATCACGAACATGAGCGGGATCCTCTTCTGCCCGCAGCCCGAGTTCGTCCGTGGATCCGACGGTCTGCCCCCCGCGCACTCCGGCCCCCGCGAACCAGATCGTGAACCCGAAGGGGTTGTGATCGCGACCGTTTCCTTTCTCACTCATCGGGGTCCGCCCAAACTCGCCGCCCCACACCACGAGGGTTTCATCGAGCAATCCCCGCGTCTTCAAATCCGCCAGCAGGGCCGCGACAGGCTGGTCCATGCTGCGACACATCCGTGAGTGGTTTTCTTCGATCTTGGCATGGGAGTCCCACTTGCTTCCCGATCCAGAATAGAGCTGGACGAAGCGCACCCCGCGTTCCACCAGGCGCCGCGCCAGGATACAGTTGCGTGCCATGGCGTGGGTCGCTTTGTCCTCAAGCCCATACATCGTTTTGGTGGCCTCCGATTCCTGGCCCAGGTCGAAGGCGGCCGGCGCCTCACTCTGCATGCGAAAGGCCATTTCGTAGGCGTTGATGCGGGCCTCCAGTTCGCTCTGATATGGACGCTCCGCGGCATGCTTGCGGTTCAACTCCTTCAGGAGGTCGAGTTTCTGCCGCTGGGAGGCCGCTGAATCCCCCGACTGCAGGTTGGGGATGCTCTCCTCGCCAGGCACGATTTCCACGCCCTGGTAGGTGGCAGGCATGAACCCGGTGCCCCAATTCCGGCTTCCTCCATGGGGCCGCTGCTTCTCGTCGAGGAGCACCATGAAGGCGGGCAGGTTGTCGTTCTCGGTCCCCAACCCGTAGGTGACCCAGGAGCCGAGCGAGGGCCGACCGGCAAAGAGCGATCCGGTGTTCATCTGGCAGACCGAACTCACATGATTCAACCCGTCCGCCTGGCAGGAGCGCAGGACGCAGAGATCGTCGGCATGTCTGGCGATGTGGGGCAACCAATCTGAGATCCAAAGTCCGCCCTGTCCATGCTGCATCCATGTTCTGGGCGAGGCGAGGAGGGGCGATCGTTGCTCGCCCATCGCGGTGATGATCTTGCCAAAACTCTCGGGGAGTTCCTGCCCCGCCAAATAGTTGAGCTGCGGTTTGGGATCGAAGAGATCGATGTGACTCGGCCCCCCTTCCATGAAGAGGTAGATCACGCTCTTCGCCCGGGCCGGGAAATGAGGGACCGCGGCAGCCTCGCCCCGCAGCAATTGGGAGAGGGCCAGGGCTCCGAATCCGCCGCCCGCCCGGGCCAGGAACTCACGCCGGGTGCGAAGTGATTCCACCTGATCGCATTGACCAAAGCGATTCCTCAGCGCGTCCGTCTTCCTAGTCGACATAGGCAAACTCATTGGTGTTGAGGAGCACGTGGCAGAGGTCTGTCAGGCCGGTGTCCGAGCCCGCCTCTTTCTGCTCCGAAAGAAAACCGAGTGCTCCCGCGAGTTCCTCCGCATGGGGCAGCCGTCCGAAGAGGATGGTGTAAGCGCGGCGCACCTGAGCGGGGCGGCCGGGCTCGACCTGCAGACGCTTGCGCAGAGCCGCTGCACGACTCTGCGCCCACTTCCCGTTCATGAGCAGCAAAGACTGCAGCGCCGTGGTCGAGACGTAGCGCTTAGAACAACTGCTGAACATGTCCGGGCCGTCGAATGACTTGAGCATTTCGTCCGGGACATTGCGGAGGTGCTTCACAAAGACCGAGCGGCATCCCGAATTTCCCTCGATGCCCCGGCCGGAATCCTTGTCTGTGAGCTCGCCCGCAACCGCCAGCATGGCGTCCCGAAGCTGGTCCCCGATAAGGCGGCGCACTTTGCTCCGCCACAAATAGCGCACGGCAGGGTCGCGCTTCGCCATGGCGTCGATCTCGGGGTGTTGCGAATCCTGGCGGTAGGTGGCCGACAACATGACGAGCCGATGCATGGCCTTCACGCTCCAGCCGCTCTCCACGAAGCGCCGCGCCAACCAGTCGAGCAACTCGGGGTGGGATGGGCCAGCCCCCTGGCGCCCAAAGTCATTCGCGGTAGCGACGATTCCATCCCCAAAATGCCACTGCCACACCCGGTTGACCATCACCCGCGCGGTGAGCGGATTCTCCGGGCTCGCGATCCAGTTGGCGAGCGCGCTGCGCCGCCCGGTGGTGTCCCGCCCTCCCTCCACCACGGGAATTTCCGCCGGTGCCGGGTCGAGAATGGAAAGAACTCCCGGTTGCACCTCGGGGCCCGCACTTGAATCACCTCCCACGAAGGTCGGCGGAGCAAGCGGCCCGACATCGCCCATGGCCAACACCGCCACCGCGTCCGGCTTCTTGGACTCACGCGCCACAAGGCTCTCGCGCAGCGCCTGCCATCCCTCCATCTTCGCCATCCGCGCCCGCGTCTTCTCATCACTCCCGGTGAGTTGACGGACCGCAAGGTAGGCATACTGCTTCTCAAGCGGTGACTGCTCTGCTGACGATTTGCGCAGAATCGGTTTGAGATACTCGGGAAACTTCTTCGCTTCCCCTTGTCGACCGGCGATGAGATGCGGTTCTTCGAACTCCACGATGTCGCCACGAATTCTTGCCCCCTCCTCCTCATCGTGGCCGGACTCCGCAGCCTCCTTGAGAGCGACGATCTCGTTGACCGGGAACATGGGCGCGAAGAAGGCCTGCAAGCGATAGTAGTCACGCTGCAGGATCGGATCAAATTTGTGGTCGTGACAGCGCACACAACGCAACCCCATCCCCAGGAAGGCCTCCCCGGTCACTTCGGTCACGTCCTGCAAATTCGTCGTCCACTGGCGTTGGACATCCTTCTGATTGTCTTCGTCCGGAGTGTGCCGGAGAAACCCGGTGGCCACCACCGCGTCAAGACGGCCGGGAAACATCTCGCCGCCCGCGATTTGCTCGCGCACGAAACGGTCATAGGGAATATCTTTGTTGAAGGCGCGGATCACGTAATCGCGGTAACGCCACGCCTCCGGCCGGTACTTGTCCGCTTTGAAGCCGTCGGAGTCTGCATACCTGACGAGGTCCAACCAATGGCGCGCCATGTGCTCCCCGTAGCGCGGCGAGGCCAGGAGACGATCAATCAGCGCTTGGTATGCATCAGGCGATTCGTCCGCAAGGAAGGCAAAGACTTCCTCCGGGGTCGGCGGCAGCCCAGTAAGGTCAAAGGTGGCCCGCCGGATCAAGGTCCGCTTGTCGGCCGGAGGCGCGGGCTCCAGGCTCCTTCCTTCCAACTCGGTGCGCACGAAGACATCGATCGGATTGTGAATCCCCGCGGAGTTCGAGACGATCGGCAGCGCCGGTTCCCCCACCGGCTGGAAGGCCCAGTAACTTCGATCCTTCTCACTGAAGACCGGGAGGTCGGGCCGCGGTTCGCCACGCAGCAGGAGCGCCGAACTGAGCACGGCCGCCATGACCAGAGCCCCAACCACAACCATGTTTGGGCGGCGGTGATTGTGGTCCTTCATGGTCCTTTCTGTGGCTCCGCCCGGCGCGGCTTCCTGACTATAGTCATACGTTGCCTGAGATCCCGCCCTGTCGTCCTGGGACCCCTAATTCAGGTCCTTCCCGTGTCAACTCCCGATGGACCGGACAATTTCGAGCCGACCCGGAATGACTATTCACCCGACACCTCGACGTCGTCGAGATACCAGCCCGCAAAGTTCTGAGCGTCGTTATTGCTCACGAATCTGAACTCGATCCTGACCATCTCTCCGATCGCCTCGGGCGGGAGGTCGTAGCTCTCTGCCGCAAAATCCGCTCCGATCCCTTCGATGTTGACCGCGAGATCAGCACCCAGTTGCACCCCGTCGCCAAACCGCAGCACCCTGATGGAGCCGACGTCCCCGATGAGATCCGTATCCACGTAGGATCGGATCTTCAGCTTCCCACCCGTGAGGCCACCGGTCAGATCGATCATGGGGGATCGCAGATAGATGTCGGCCTCATCAAAATAGTTCGCCGCGATGTTGGTGCCGAAGCAGTTCTGCCCGCTGAAGGGAAGGAACGGCCCCGCAATGCTGGGGGTCCCACGTTCCCACACCGTATTGCCATTGGCATCGTCCACACCCGTGACCCATCCTTGGTCGGTTTCGAAGTCGTCGAAGAACAGCGGCGGAGCAATCTTTTCGACCACCACGAAGAATCGCGTCTCTTCCCCCGGCCCACTGGGACGGGCAAAGGTTTCCACATTGCGCGGAGCGTTGGCGGGAAGGTCGCCCTGCCACACCGGCCACGTGGTGGGATCTCCGGTCAAATCGACACTGGTCAGAATGTCGTAAACCCTTCCCCCCTTGCTGTCCCAACTGAACACCAGGTCCTCCCCGCTATCCTCGATCTCGAGACTCAAGCCCGGCCCCCCGCTGGCATTCATGGCCGCGAGCACGCCCTCGGCAGTAAGAGCGAAGTCGTAGATTCGGAGGTCATCGATCTCGGCATCGACCGGGCCATTGGCGTCGTTGGCGCGGTTGGAACCAAGTCGATATTCGTCAAAGGTGGAACCCGGATTGACCGCGGACGGAGCACCGACCGGCAGCCCGTTATAGTAGAGGACCCGGCTACTCCCATCCCAGGTCAGGGCGAGGTGGACCCACTCCTCGACGATGGGGCCGATCGCCGTATTCACCGAAGAGGAATCCCGGATCCGCCAGTTGCCCGCGCCATCCGCATCGATCTGAAAGTGGTTGGTGGCCCCATTGCCGTTGGCGAAGAGAGTGCCGTAGTGGGTCTGTAGCGGCTGGTCCGATTTGGCCCACAGCATGACCGTGAATCCGCCGGCAGGGAAGGGAGCGGTCGGTGGTGAGAGCAGGCGGATCACCCCTCCCGCGGTGTCGTCAAAACTCAGCACTCCGGTGCGCCCGGCATCGTTCGCCACCCAGGTCGGCGAGGTCAGTCCAAAGGTGATGTCGATGCCGTTGGTTCCGCCTCGCGACTCATCGATGAGAGTCGGGCTGGGTTCGATCGAGAAGTTGTAGTGGGCGACAAGTCCCCCCTCGCGAATTTGTGCCGTGACCCCTGCAGTCGTCGTCCCGAATGCGTTGGTGGCACTCAAAGTATAGACGGTTTCGGCCACCGGGGTGACCGTCGTTTCGGTCATTCCGGTCACATCCCCCGGCATGGGGTCGATACTCAGCGAGGTTCCGCCGAAGGTGTTCCAGATCAGGTCGATGGACTCGCCAAGGAGCACCACGCCCGATCCGACCAAGGTAAACTCATTGATGATCGGGGCCTCCCCGACCAGAACGAAGATCTCCCTGCTCTGGCTTCCGCCGTTCAAGGTCCCCGTCAGGGTGTAGGTGGTGTTCTCGGTAGGCATCACTTCGATGTTGCCTTCTCCGTTTACCGTGTCCAGGGACACCGAGACGACCGTGGCTCCATCGGCAATCTCCAGGGTGTCGAACGCTCCGACTTCCCAGGAGAGCGTCAGCGTTGCGCCGGGCGCGATCGATTCGACATCGGCGGCAAAGTTTTCAATGATCGGAACCCCAGTCGCCAGCTCCATAATCACCTCTGGGGTGAGCACTTCGTCGTAAATGCGGATTTCGTCCAACCAGCCGTTCCACTCACGGTTCCCGTGATCGTCGGAGATCGCCAAGTCGATTCCGTTCACGGTGTCGGTATGGATCGGTTCGTCGAGCGAGGCGCTGATGATCTCCAACACGCCATCGACGTAAAGCAGGACATCGAGCACATTGGGCGTGCCGTCATCCTCCCAGGTCATCGCGACGTGGTGCCACTCGCCATCGATCACCACCGTGCTCCCAATGATGTAGCCCCCGTTGACCTCGACCCGGATATTGCCATCAATGGGGCCATTCTGGTTCTGGGTGCGGAAGTTGAACTTGTCGCCAGCTGCGTTCTCCCCGTAGCCAAAGATGCCCAGATTGCTCGCTGAAGGAACCACGCCGGGTCCCGACTTGATCCACGCGGAAAGGGTGCGCGAATTGCTGCCTCCAACCTCAGGCGCCTTGTAACCATTCATGATCACGTGGGCGAGATCAGTGCCATCGAATGAAATCGAAGCGGTTGAACCTGTGGGCACCGGAGCAAACTCAGTGGTGCTCCAAGTCGCGCCCGTCCCAAGCGTTCCGGTGTGACCCCCACCGCTGCGATCGACGGTCGTAAGACCGCTTCCTTCCTCGAAGTCCCACCACCCAACCAGATCCGCATGAACGATGGATGCCATTGGAAACATGGACGCAAGGATCAGGGTCGAGACCTGCTTTTTCATTCCAAGTGGTGAGCGTAACATTCTTGGATACTGCGATATCGAGTGCCGATCCGGCAAGCTCTTCCCTCGCTCGGAGAGCGTTGCTCTCCCCTCTTCACTCAAACACCCTCCTTGATCACAGCTGCCGGGCCCAGGGTTGGAGGTGAACCGTTGCCTCGTCTTGCCGATCTCGGCATGTTCTCAAACCCCCGCCCATGCAAGAATCGCCCGCCCTTCTTTCCAGTCCCCGTCCATGATCGCAATGAAACCCAATCGCAGATTCCTGCTCGCTTGCGTGACGGAATGTGTCGCCTCCTCCGCCCTCCATGCGGCCCCGATTTCCTGGGGACCGGCCACCAATACCACCGGCCAGGCGCAGCTGATCGAAGGCACGATTGTCCCTGCTGTCAGCGGAGGCCCCGGCGGGGCGCAGAGCGGGTCTGGTCCCCTTCGACCGGGCCATTGTGAAGGAAAGGTTCTGGGGACTAATCCAGAACAGAAATGAAGAAAAAGAGACCCACACCCGCCCCGATAACGGAGTGCCCCTGAAGATGTGGAGCCTCATTGACGAATACAGCCGGCAGGGCCTCAGGATCGAAGTGGACCGTAACCTCAAGGGCAAGGAGACCCCCGACGCCCTGGCGGGGGCCATGGCCGGGCGGGCGTAGCTCAACCAGAAAATCTTTCTGGGCATGACGGAAGCCTGCGTAGTGATCGAGGAGTGGAGATCCTTCTACAACCGTGTCCACCCCCACAGCGGAATGAACTTCCAAAGTCCAGACGGTTTTGCCACAAGAATGGCGAACCTAAAACCAGTCCCTGGAACCTAATGTCCAAACTGGCTCAGAAAGGGTGGCCCGATCACCCCGTTCGCAACGATTCCCCTATTTAAAGTCAGAAGACCATCTATCCAGACCGAGCATTTTATGAACGCCTGCCCCCCCTTCTCAAGACTACTGATCATTCTCGCCCTCATGGGAATCGCGATCTCCACAAGCGGAGCCGGGCAACGTCCCAACATCCTCTTCATCATTGCTGACGACCAGTCGCCATTCGACCTCAAGGTTTACGATCCAAGCTCGCAACTCAACACTCCCAATATCGATCGTCTCGCCGCCGAGGGAATGGTCTTCGATGGCGCCCACCAGATGGGCGCATGGGCCGGCGGCGTGTGCACACCCTCCCGGCACATGATCATGTCTGGCCGCACCCTCTGGCACATCCCGGACAAGATGATTCCGGGCCGCAATCCCCTCTCCGCTGACCCGACAAAAGTCCCCCTCGATCTACCCGACTACACCATGGCCACCCTCTTCAACAAGGCAGGCTACGACACCATGCGCACATGCAAGAATGGCAACAGTTATGCCGCGGCCAACAAGCTCTTCAAGGTGGTGCATGATGCAACTCGGCGCGGCGGCACCGACGAGAAGGGAAGCGCCTGGCATGCCAAGCAGGTGCTCGCCTTCCTCAAGGAGCGAGAGGGGACCAGGGACCGCGCGCCCTTCCTCATCTACTTCGGTTTCTCTCACCCGCACGACACCCGCGACGGCAAGCCGAAACTCCTCGCCAAATACGGCGCTGTTAACCACCGGGACAGGAATTCCCTTCCACCCGCGCACCCCAGGCAACCCCGCTTGCCCGCCAACTACCTGCCGGCCCATCCCTTCGACAACACTCACATGACAGTGCGCGATGAGGTCAATGTCAGCGGGGTCTGGAACAAGCGCGACGAGCGCACGATCCGCAACGAACTCGGTCGGGAATTTGCCTGCAACGAGAATATCGACAACCAGATCGGCCACGTTCTTGCCAAGCTCAAAGCCATGGGTGAACTGGACAACACCTACATCTTCTACACCGCCGATCATGGCATGGCGATCGGCCGACACGGATTGCAGGGAAAACAAAACCTCTACGAGCACACTTTTCGCATTCCCTTCATCGCAAAGGGTCCCGGGATCAAAGCCGGGTCGCGCGTCCTGGGAAACACCTACCTTCTCGACGTCCTTCCCACCCTCTGTGACCTGGCCGGAATCGATCTCCCGAAGACAATCGAAGGCAGCAGCTTCCGCCCCGTCCTCGAGGGCAAGAAGGGCATTATCCGGGAAGTCCTCTACGGAGCCTATTGCGGGGGGGCAAAACCCGGCATCCGATGCGTCAAGAGTGGCGATTGGAAACTCATCCGCTACGAATCCAAGAACGCCGGCGCGAAGACAACCCAGCTCTTCAACTTGGCGAAAAATCCAGACGAACTGCTCAAGGAGCACCACGATCCCAAGGTGACCGCCCTGACGGGCCGGAAGCCTGCGCCGGACCAAGTCAACCTCGCCGGTCTCCCAAAACACGCCGCCAAGCAGGCAGCAATGGAAGGCCTCCTCCTCGCCGAGATGCGCCGCCACGACGATCCCTATCGGTTTTCCCACCAACCGGCCGACGGACTCAAGCCGCCGCAATCAAGCAGACAACCGACCCGGAAAAAGAAGCCGAGGAAGCAGAAGTCCAAATAGAAAATGGCCCCTCAATTCCGTCGTGTTTTCGCCGGGGAGGCCTGCAGATTCAAGCAGAATAAGATTCCCGGGGTTGGTCATATCTATATGAAGTGCTCGCTTGATAAAGACGAGGGTCACCATCCCGTGCACCCTCACAAGAGCTGGTAGGCAAGCGCACTTTGCCTGACTGACAACCTGTCTCCCCTTTCACTGTGATGTCGGCAACCAGGCGGGGATTCCCTTCTGCCTCTTGAACTGGTCACGGGTTGGTTTCCGTTATCCAGCGGCGCATGCTCGTTGATCATCAAGGGGCGCACTTCCGTCCACCAAGCGTCGAAGGATTCGCGCCCTCCGTGCCCTCTTCGGAATGGGCACGGGCGACATCGATCTTCTCACCCGGATCCCGGTCGATCTTGTAAGGCACCGCCCTCCAAACAAGGAAACGGCGACCTCGCGAAGGGGGCCGCCGTCTCTTTTGGATAGCCTGTGAAAGGAGTCGCTCAGGAACCGGAAATCATGACCATTATGGCAGCCGAGGTTCAGCCCGACTGGTGATCTCGTCAAGGAAGGTTGGTTCAGGGTGGTCACGATCCGGAAATCGCGGGCCCTTCGGCCATTCGTGAGGAAGAAGGTGGTGGGATTGTTGCCGCCCACTCCCAGCGCGGTTTGCCCGTAGCTGAAGCCCTGCTGGTTTCCGTGACCACCCCAGGACCAGGTGGGGATGCGCTCAAAGTTGTTGTCGCTGGGGCCGGCTACCCAGAATCAGCAAGCGGGGTGAAATCTCCTCGCTGCTGAATGGCAGGAAGGAGCCGGGCAACCTTTTCCTTCATCTCCTTGCCGGGCTTGAACTTCACCACCGCACGGGGGGGGATCGGAACAGCTTTCCCCGGGTTTTTCGGATTACGTCCAACTTTGGCTTTGGTCTGACGAACTTCAAAAGTTCCAAAGTTTCGCATTACCGCCGTGTTCCCCTGCGCAAGTTCATGCGTCACCGCATCGAGGATTTTCTGCACCACCTCCTGGACTTGCAGTTGGGTTAATCCGGTTTCATTGCTGATCCGCACCACCAGATCGCGTTTAGTGATTGTCGCCATATAATTGTTTTACCTCGTTAGAATCAGCACTGGAGCGCGGGATGTTTGTTCGGTCCGGGGATATCGTTGAGCATCAAGTCGAGGAATTTGGGCTCCCTTTTCGGGGCTAGTTGCCCGGATCTCTCCCCTCTTCG
>Ga0302119_10000986_pt1 | contig 12838 bp, 7 predicted proteins | sample AG5_Tmax_MG_FD_203114 | JGI IMG/M metagenome (GOLD analysis project Ga0302119, IMG submission 203114) | Marine microbial communities from Western Arctic Ocean, Canada - AG5_Tmax | ecosystem: Environmental > Aquatic > Marine > Oceanic | place: Canada: Western Arctic Ocean | collected 2017-10-01 | reverse complement strand
TTTACTTCACCTAGTATGTCAACAGATTTCAGTATTGCTCCTACGGCAAGGTCACTATCTTTTAGATCGAATTTAGAGATGTCTATGTGCGTATCAAGTTTCTCGAGAGTAATAATACTTTTACTCGAGAAAATCGTGTCACCAACTCCCAACAAATGGTCACTGGATTCTAGCTCCCTGTCTTCTGGAGTCAGTCCCTGTGCGCGTTCAAGATCAGCATATGTTATATGTGTATAGATATCCTTTAGAAGGAAATGCCTGGTATCCGGTTCAGCCACATTCCCCATGGTAGCGTTCATCTGAACAATGGGCTTTAGGGTAAAGGCGTACTTAAGGCCTGTCCCTGTTTTAGAAAGCTGGTAGTAGTCTATATTGAAATAGAGGTTGATCCCTTTCTTCTCCGCACCTTTATACACCACCATGTATTCACCCATCAGTAGAGTGTCATTAAGGCCTAGCATGATATTTTCCTTATTCGAGAAATCCGGGCCCAGGGCGGTTATATCTGTCCCTGATGAATTGGCCGATATAACTTTAGAGTTGGAGGTGGAAATCAACGCGCCCAGCAATATCATGGCAAATCCAATGTGGGCGAGAGATGCTCCCGCTTTAAGCACCCTGCCTTTTAACACCCTTATGAAATAGTCCATGTTTGCCGCAATTGCGAACAGGGAGGCGAAAAGCAATAACCAGTGGTAATATGTATACATCTCCATACCCCATATGATCAGGGCTGAGAGGGTAACTGCCACGAGCAGGGATAAGGATATTTTTTTCGCAAAATCCCTGGCTTTTGTGGACTTGTACTTCAGAAATTGGCCAATCGCTATCAGTACGGCAATAATGGCTGATAGTGGAATTTGCCATGAATTATAATGCGCAATAGGGTCATTTGGCGGGGCCTGTTCCAGACCAAAAATGTAGTTGGTGACAGGTATTGAAGTGGTGTAGATGATCTGGAATGCTGAGATGAACAGCAGCAAAGATCCAACCAGCATCCAGAATTCCCTGGAGGAGAGGCGTTCTTCTTCTTTCTGCTTAGGGATTCTTTTCCAGTTCCATGCCATCGCCACAATAGCCACCAGGATGAAGAATCCGAGGAAGACCTGAAGCTGTAATGAAATACCCAGGCTCGTAAAGGCGTGTACTGATGTGTCTCCCAGTACGCCTGACCGGGTCAGGTAAGTGGAGTAGAGGACGTAGATAAACGTTATGGTTACCAGGACATACGACAATTTTATCGGTGGGACTTTTACCTTGGTAAGTAACATCATGTGCGCTGCGCCCACCAGCGTCAGCCATGGCACCAGGGAGGCATTCTCAACAGGGTCCCAGGCCCAGAAACCGCCAAAACTAAGTGCTTCATACGCCCAAATGCCTCCCATGAGAACACCCGTACCGAGCACCATTACCCCAAAATAAGCCCATGGTAGTGCCGGTTTCTGCCATTCGTTAAACCGCCCTTTCCAAAAGCCGCTTATGGCATATGAGAACGGAATCAACGTTGATGCGAAACCAAGGAACAAGGTGGGGGGGTGGATGATCATCCAGTAGTTCTGCAGTAAGGGGTTGAGGCCTTTTCCATCTATCTTACTTGCGTAATCGGCCACCTTTGTAAATGGTAAGCTGATCATGTCGGGGTGTTCTCGTAACAGAATGAAGGGGTTGCTTCCCAGTTTGAAATCCAGTACATATACACCCAGTAACATTGAAGCCAGGAACACCTGTACCGATGAAATAACTGTCATGTTTGAGTTGAGCCAGGATTTGGCGCCTCTCATGAAAATTTGGGCAAGTATGATGATCCACAATGTCCAGAGCAGGAAGCTGCCCTCCTGGCCTTCCCAGAAGCAGGCCAGAATGTAACGCATGGGCATGATGGTGTTGGAGTGCTGCCAGACGTAGTTGTACTCAAAGTAGTGATTTGTCAAAAGGAAAAACATGGTAGCTATGATGCCCACCACAGATGCAGAATGTACATTGAAAGCGAGTTTTCCCAACTGCTCCCAGCCGGGTTCAGCATCTTTCTTTGCAGCATGATAGAAAGAAAACGTGGCTAGAAGTGCTCCAGCAAAGGAGAAAGCCAGAAAGATGTTTCCTACTATACCTGGCCAAAGGTGCTCGCCTATATATTCCATTTCCATAAGGGAGTAATTAATGGCGCAAAGGTATTAAACGAAGCAACAGCGAGAAGAAGAAACAGAAAGTTAATGTAAGTAAGTGGAATGCAGAAATTTAAGAACCGCTCGCCTCAATTGAGACCTCCTCACTGCCATCGTTGTATTTGGACGGGCACTTCATGAGTATTTTGTTACAAATAAAAGTGTTGTTTACCATCTTTCCCTGCATTGTAATCTGCTCCGACCGTTCAAAATCCTGAGGCTTCGTTCCATGAAAAACAATTTTCTCTTCAGTGCCGTCCTTGTCAGTTACATAAAAGGAAAAGAGGTTGGCATCTATCTCTGGTTCATAGGTAATTTCTTTGGCTTTATTTAACTCTCCGATCACTGTAAATTCCGTGTTGGGGTGCTCCCTGGCCCTGGAGAAGGTCACATAGGTGCCTGCATCGTTAATGGTACTTATTATAGCGCCAATCGCCAGGGCAATTACTATGATTCCTATAATATGTGTCTTTTTCATCCTTGATTTTTCGCTTCCTTTTCCAGCTTTCCTATCTTTCTGTCCAATGAGATTAGATAAACAACAATTCCCAGAAAGATAAGTAACAGGACGGCTATTACCACGTAGATCTTCCCCGATGCCATCATTTCTTTGGCCATTTCAATTTTATCGGTATCCTGGGCTATAGAAGCCCCTGAAAAGAGCAGGGCAATAAACGACAACATTATTTTACTTATAGTCTTCATAGCTTTTCTATTGTTGCTCCATTTTGTTGATGGCCAGCGTTTTCAAGCGCACCCTAAGGGAAACGATCCACACTCCCATAAGTGTCCATCCAATTATCGCCGGGTAAAAGACCATTTTTAGTTTCGGGGTGGTGTCGTATGTATTGAAGCCCGGATTGCCGCCATTTCCAGGGTGAAGTGAGTCGGTCATATCAGGAAGAATCTTCAGGAATACTATCAATAACACGAAGGCAAATATATTGTACACTGCCGCTACCTTTGCTCTCTTTGTAGGATCATCCATAGATCCCCGGAGGATGAAATAGGCCAGGTACACCAGTATCGTTACTGCCGCCCCATTCAGTTTAGGATCGCTGACCCACCAGTCACCCCAGGTGAAATAGGCCCAAACCATTCCTGTTGCCAGGCCCATACTGCCAAAGAGCATGCCCACGTGGGCGGATTCACTGGCTACAATGTCATTGGATTCATCAGAGGACGATAAAAACTTAATACTATATACTACTGAAACCAGCATGAGTATCATCATCCCAAACCACATAGTAACATGAAAGAAAAGATTGCGTATAGTCTCATGTAAAATTGCCAAAGCCGGCACCTCTACTGTAAGGCCCGCACTGATGGTATAAACTACCAAAGCAACTGCCAATAATTTCCACCAAACTCCTTTCATTCTCTCATTCATTAGTCTCGCCAAAGGTATGGAAATAATAGATAGGACAGGACGATGATAATTACATCCAAAAGACTGATTATGAGTAGATTGTCCAAAGAATCCATGCGGTCAACCCCCACAAGGGCCTCATTGGAAAACTTAATGACTACCAGCATGAGCGGGAGGATAATTGGGAATCCGAGAATGGCCACCAGCACACCGTTGTTATTGGCTTTATACGCAATTGCACTTACCATGGTGAATGCAGCTGCGAGTCCTGTGCTTCCAGCTATTACCCCCAATAAGAACCAGGGCATGTCTTCAACGATGTTGGGTAAAAAGAGGGAATAGAATGCAAAAGAGATCAGCGCCAGAAGTATCATTAGAAGGATATTGTACATCAGCTTGGACAGGATGATGGCCTCGGCACTGGCCAGGGAATAATAGTATAAAGTGCGCCCGGCACTCTCCTGGAGGAATCCTTTGGATACTGCGTTAACAGAGGCGAACAGCATGATTATCCAGAACAAGGCGTTCCAGGTTGGTGGGTCAACAACCTGCTTGAAAGTCAGGTAGCAGACAAAAATTGTAGAGAGTATGTAGAGCAAGATACCCATGATGGTATTCTTGTTCTTCCATTCAATATGGAATTCCTTGATGACTAGATGCTTTATTTCTCCTGCAAGGTCTGCCATGGAACAAAACTATTAATTAATACCTTTGTCTTAAATAAGAGCTGATGAATAGATTAATACTATCAGGTGCTGCAAAGCTATTACTAATGCTAGTAATAACCAATATGGCAGTGGCGCAAGACTATAAAACAATGCACGGATTTACCACCACCACGTTAGAGGGAGAAAGAGTCAAATTATCTGATTTTAAAGGTAAGAAATTAATGGTGGTCAATACGGCCTCAAAATGCGGATTGACGCCACAATACAGTGATCTACAAGCGCTGTATGAGAAATATGGTGGTGACAAGTTCGAGATCATTGGATTTCCAGCCAATAATTTTGGGAAACAGGAGCCCGGTACAGATGCAGAGATAAAGACATTCTGTACCAAGAACTACGGCGTGGGTTTTCCTATGATGCATAAGATATCTGTTAAGGGAGATGATATTGACCCTATATATTCCTGGCTTACGCGGAAGGAGCTGAATGGGGTTGAGAATGCTCCCGTAAAGTGGAATTTTCAAAAATTCCTGATCGATGAGAACGGTAAATGGGTGGGAATGGTGTCACCAACTGATAAACCTGACAAGAAAACTATTATTGATTGGATAGAGACGGGCAAGGCCAACTTCTGAATCCCGGTGTAGAACAATGGATGTTGGAATTAAAGCCTTTACCGAAATCAAAAATGTGTAATTAACCACCCGCAACATTAGCACTCAAATGTCAAACTCAGTAGATATACTCGCTTTCGGTGCTCATCCTGATGATGTGGAGCTGGCTTGTGGTGGGACCTTGTTGTCACACATTGCAAACGGTAAAACTGCAGGAATTGTCGATCTGACCTATGGTGACCTGGGTACCAGGGGTACGGTAGAGATTCGGAAGGAGGAGGCAGCAGCTGCAGGGGATATCTTAGGGGTATCTGTTAGGGAAAACCTTGGGTACAAGGATGGTTTCTTCCTAAATGACAAGGAACACCAGCTCGGGGTGATTAGGATGCTAAGGAAATACAGGCCAAAGGTGGTATTGGCAAACGCCTTTTTGGACCGCCATCCAGATCATGGCCGCGCAGCTGCACTGGTGAATGATGCGGTGTTTATGTCCGGGTTGTATAAGATCAAAACGGAAATGGATGGGGTAAATCAGGATGCTTACAGGCCCCTGGCCTTGTACCACTATATTCAGTATCATGAGATACATCCTGATATAACTGTTGATATAACTGATTTTTTTGAACAGAAGATGAAGGCGATTTTGGCACATAAGTCGCAATTTTATGATCCGGATTCTGAGGAGCCAAAGACGGTTATATCCAACCCGAAATTTATGGATGCAATTATTGCCCGTTCCAGAAGTGCAGGCATGCAGATCAGTGTGGAATATGCGGAGGGCTTCACTACGCCCAGGAATATTGGAACTGCCGATCTGTTTTCCCTCATCTAAGCCCCGGGGCAAGGCGCACTACTAGTGCAGTACGAGTTTCCGTGTAATCATTCCGTGCTCTCCGGTGATATTCAAGAAGTAGATGCCCCGATGATGGACTCCCAATATGATTTCATGTGATTGGATTTCACTTCCCAACGGTTTGAAATACACGCGTTGCCCAATGATGTTCACCACTTCAAGCACTTCCGTGCCCTGTGTCCTCCTGTCAAAGTGCACTGTAAATTTCCCGTCCGAAGGGTTGGGAAATATGGCTATGGAAATGCCCGAATTTGGTTCACTGATAGCTGAGCCTCCAACATTGACGCTTAATAATGCTGTATCTCCCACGCATCCGCTGCTATCCGTTTCTATCACCGCCACCTCACCGGTTCCTGTAGTTCCCCACTGAACACTTATACTGTTTGTCTGTCCTCCGCTGGACTGGTTCCCGCCTGTGATGATCCAATTGTATGTGGAGCCGGCAGAAAATCCTACGCTATAATTCGCTATTTCAAATTCTGCCACAGTCACAGGTCCAATTACAGCACCTGCTGCGGGCCCAGAGGATGTATTGGCAATAGCAGCGGTGTCAACAATCGTGCAGCCATTGTCATCAGTAACAACTACCGAATAGCTGCCTGAATCCAGGCCAGTCAGGTCCTCAGTAGTAGCTGCATTTGACCATAAATAGGTGTAAGGGCTCGTTCCACCTGAAACGGTGAGGTCCAGCATCCCATCGTTGTTGCCACTGCAGCTGGCATCAGTAGCTGTAATAGTGGATCCAAGTGCTGTGGGTTCGCTGATGGTAATTGAATCTGTCACGCTGCACCCACCTGATTCTGTAGCTGTTACCGAATAGGTGCCCGCCGCCAGGCCGGTGATGCTCGCTGAATCGCTGCCCGTGCTCCACAAGTAAGTATACGGGCTTGTTCCTCCGACCACTGCCACCGTAGCCAGTCCGTCACTGTCACCATTACAGGCAACGTCTAGTTTTACAAAAACCAGGGCCAATGTGGATCCGCTTGTGCCAACAGTGGCAGTACCCGTAGCAATACACCCGCTGTTATCGGTCAGCGTCACAAAGTAGGTCCCGGCAGAAAGCCCCACCGCCGTAGCAGTCGTTTGGGAGCCCGGGTCATTCCATAGGTAGAAATAAGGTGTTGTCCCTCCCGTGGCAGACGCCGAAGCGGTACCGTCATTGCCCGCACATGATGCATCCGTGGAAGAAGTAGTAATAGTTGGGGCACCTGGTGAATTGAGGCTGACAGTGGCAGAGTCCATACACCCATTCATGTCAGTAACTGTTACCGAATAAATACCTGCAGTGAGTGAGGAGATACTTGAGGTCGTTTCGGCATTGCTCCAAAGGTAGGTGTAAGGTGCCGTGCCACCAGATGCAGTACTGGTAGCAGTTCCGTCGGATGCGCCACATGCTGAAGGGTCGATGCCGGTTGCAATTACTGTTGGGTTTGAGGCATTGCCCACCGTGGCCGTTGTTGTGTTCAAACAGCTTGCACCATCAACTACGATGACCGTATAGGTTCCTGCTGCCAGGCCCGTAGCTGTAGCATTTGTTTGGGAATTGGGATCATCCCACAGGTAAGAGTAGGGTGGAGTTCCTCCCGTGGCTGTTACTGTTGCTGTACCGTCGTTACCCAGGCAGGACTCTCCTGTTGACGTGACACTCAGAGTAGGTGCTCCTGGTGAATTCAAGCTGACTGTTGCAGAGTCCATGCATCCACCCGCATCAGTTACTATTACTGAATAAACTCCTGCACTGAGAAAAGAGATGGATGGGGTTGTTGCCGCATTGCTCCATAGGTAGGTGTATGGCGTAGTTCCACCTGATGTAGTGCTATTGGCGGTGCCATCTGAGGCTCCGCATGCAGAGGGGTCGGTGCCTGTCACTGTTACTGTGGGCCCTGAAGAACCACCTACGGTGGCTGTGGCCGTAGTCAGGCATCCTGCACCATCAATTACGATGATTGTGTAGTTGCCAGCAGCTAAACCTGTAGCAGTAGCGGTAGTTTGGGAGTTGGGGTCATTCCATAAATAGGTATAAGGTGTTGTGCCTCCTATAACTGTAACCGTAGCGGTCCCATCATTTATAGTACATCCAGCATTGGTTGTACTGGTGGACAGGGAGGGTGCTGATGTTGATGCTATGGTTGCAAAAGATGAATCCTGGCACCCATTGGCGTCACTCACAGTGACATAATATATCCCTGCTCCCAGAGCGGTAGCAGAAGAAGATGTGCTGCCAGAACTCCAGATGTACGTATAGGCCGGTGTGCCTCCTGAAACTGTAGCGATTGCAGATCCGTCGGAAGCACCACAGGTTGATGGGTTGGTCCCGAAAGCTGTTACCGTAGGTGTTGGAGTAGTGGTGATGGTAATCGAAGCCACATCACTGCATCCAGCAGAGTCTGTTATCGTGACAAAGTAGCTGCCCGCAGCCAGGCCCGTTGCGACCTGGGTCGTTTGGGAATTGGGATCATTCCACTGATAGGAATACGGTGCAGTTCCCAATATGCCTGTAGCTGTAGCCGTGCCATCAGTGCCTCCACACGCTGGATCCGTCGCGGACACAGATGCCTGTACTTGTCCTATCATTATTTGCGTTGTATCAGAAGTGGCCGTCATACCGCAGGCATCGGTGACAGTGACATAATAGGAACCGGACTGCGAGGCCATGAACAGGTTAAGAGACTGCGAGGTGCTGCTGTCTGACCAAAAGTAACTGAAGGGTGCCGCACCAGAGGCAAATGCTGCCAAAGAGACAGTTGTAAACCCATCCGCACAAAAGGTACCGGATCCACTGGTGAGGACAGTAACCGAGGGAGCCCCGTAGAATGCGGTGGTTGCACTTGTGTTGTCTGTGCCAGCGCAGTTGGTGACTGTCAGCGTGATGATGGTGGCGGTGGAAACGTTGATGGACTGGGTCGTTGCTCCCGTCGACCATAAGTAGGTTGCATTTGGCTGCGTTGCTGCTGTCAGTGTAATAGAGTCTCCACTGCAGAATGGGACGTTGCCGGAAATACTTGCAACGGGTGAGGCGGGTAGTGAAAGCGTAATTGTGCCGACATCGGTGCCTCCACAATGTGTCACTGTCACGGTGTAGGTCCCTACCGAATCAACTACTATTGAACTCGTAGTATCTCCAGCGGACCACAAATAGGATGCCTGTGAATACAGGTTGGTAGAGAGTGTAGTCGAGTCTCCATTACAAATCGTGGTGGCGCTTGAATTAATGGTAGCTGTAGGAGGGCCTGGGGTATTGATTACCAGTGATTCAACACTGGTTCCGCCACAATTGGCCACGGTCACGGAATAGGTGCCTGCGGCCAGGGCTGTTATTGTAGGTGTTGTGTCAGTAGTGGACCACAATATGGTGCCACTAACATTGGATGTTACCGTGAGCTCAGCGGTATCTCCCGGACACATCTCACTCAATGTTGATGTTACTGTGAGCACTGGTGGGCCACTCGGAGCCGATACATCTTTTGATTCCTGTATGACACCACAGGCAGTCGCAATATCAACCGTTACAGTACCAAACGCTCCTGAGTAGTAGATGGCCTGGGTCGTTTCTCCTGTGGACCACAGCCAGCTGCTACCGCAGGCCGCGGTGAGCAGCACAGAGTCCCCTGCACAAAACAAACTGTCTCCAAGCATGTTGGTGTAGCAGGTGGTTGTTGCCACCGTATCGTAATCAATGGTTGGAACCTTTAGGTACATGATATCATTAAGGACAAATGGATCCTCGTCACCATTTACCGCTAGCCCCGGCTCGAAGTCCTGCTGAAAAACGATGTGGATGTCGGAGTCTACCAGTCTGGCCATGGAACCATATACGTTCTCTTCAAACCCAGTTCCAGGGGTTACATCCTTGGGTGTGGTCCAGGAGCACCCTCCATCGCAGGACCTGGTAATATATATGTGGCGGTAGTTTTGGATACCCTGAGTCATATTCTCCACTACTGCAGAGTAGGACACGTAGATACAGCCATTGGTAGCTATGCCGGCACTGGGGTAAGAAGCAAGCCCCTGATAATACGCGGCAATTCCAATAATATCCAGGGTGCCGTTGTTGTCCAGGTCCAAGGATGCTCCTATCATCAGCGGGGGCCCTTCTCCAAAACTCTCATTCCAATACATGAGGCCGTTGGTGCCAGGGAAATATGTCCAGGAACCGTCGCCTGCGGCATCATCAAGATATTCCATAAGGCCAAAAAAGACATGCACTATTCCATTGTCATCCAGAAGCACCCATCCGGCTTGATCAGTGCCAGGAACCGTGTCTGCGATACCATCGCTATTTATATCTGAAATCCCGATCACCGACCCAGTGGTGTTTACAGAGTTGGCATCATAGGTAACACCTGCAGGGAATGCATTGATCAGCGTTGTGACCGTCCAGGTTGTTCCATTATCTATGGACTTAGCCATAACAGTTGGGCTGAGGTCACCAAAATAAACCACCACCACCGTATCTCCTTTGGCGGCGAGGTGGTAGGCATCCCCTGAGAAAGCGTTGAAATTGGTTTCGTCCAATCCCGGGATAATCGCTTCGTTGATGTCATAGGTTGCACCACCGTCCTGTGATCTCCAGTAAAGCATTTGGCCTTGTACACCATTATTCGGGTACGGGCTTCCAAAAGGGTCATACAGTGATATATGATGGATCGTTTGGCCGTTTGCACCGCCAATTGCCATTCGGTTCCAAACCTGGTCAGCAGTGTTGGTGACATTTGCAAGTGACCATGAGCCAGAACCGATTGCTGACCTGACTCCCTGTGTCAATGCGGACTGCGCAATATTATGACTAAGAAAAACTTCCTTGCCGTCGGAAGTTGTGGCAATGTTGGGCCACCCGGTCTTCTCTGATTCTATCCTGGCTGTGGGTATTGCTCCCCAGGCAGTGCCATTGTAGAAATTATAACCAGTTCCCCTATCCGCAGCAGCGATATCATAGGACTCGCTATAGGTCCAAACGGCGGATATAGTACCATCCCCATGGTTAAATATTCTGTTTTGAACGGAGCTATTCGTTTGAAGGTCATAGGTGGTTTGGCCTATTTTTGTTTGCGTTTGGGCATTGATGGTATGTGTGCATGAGAGTATCAATGCCACCGCCAGACTTAATGGTGCATTTATTTTCATGATAATGAAATTAGGGTTTAAGGTGTATGTAGAGTACCGGCCGGGACGGGTAAACTTACTCAAAAACAGACGCAAAAAAAACCCTGCACACCAATGGTGTACAGGGTTCTTTATGCATTGTACCCTTATCGGATAACCAACTTTTCAGTTCGCTTTCCTTTAGAGTTGCTAATAGTTAGGAAGTAAACTCCTTTGTTGCTCTCAGAAAGGTTGAGGTCAACATAGTCTACTGCCTTACCATTGAACGTCTCAGCGTAGATCATCTGCCCGATGATATTTCTGATCTCAAACACGTATTCCTCGTTGTGCAATCCTCTCAGGTTAACCGTAAAGTTGCCATTGTTAGGATTGGGGTGAATACTGAATGTTCCAATGTTCATCTCATTGATTCCTACTGGTTGATCAATAAAAGCAGTTGTTGTGCCGGTGCAACCATTAGCATCAGTAGCCAGTAGCGTGTAAGTGCCACTGAATAAATTTGATGCGTCCATGGTAGTTTGACCAGCTGGATCGTTCCACAGGTACATCAAAGGAGCAGTACCTCCAGTAACAGTTGTGGCAATGGCTCCATCTTGTGCTCCGAACGATGAACAATCAGTAACAGACAGCGTGTCAGCAACAGGCGACTCATTAATTGTCACCGTGTCAGCCGGTCCAGCTGCTGTGCCGCCGCAAACATCAATTGCTGTAACAGAATATACACCAGAGTGCGCAACACTGTCCAATGTAAGGAACTGGGTAGTGTCGCCACTAGACCATACATAGGTAAATGGATCGGCACCAAAAGCGAATGCTGAAAGGGTAACATCAGCTGTTCCAATGTCCTCACAGAACTCCAACGCTCCCGTAGTTACCGTAACGGTAGGTGCCGGGTTGTAAGAGGTAGTTACCGATGTGCTATCAGCACCACCACAGTTGGTAACAATTACCATATACGTAGCTTCGTCAGAAACGACGATGGATTGTGTTAACGCTCCATTAGACCATACATATGTGGCACTCGGCTCAGTGCCAGCCATAAGCGTGATACTATCTCCATTACAGAACGGGTCATTTCCAGTAATGACCGCAACGGGTGGTGAAGGCAGTGAAAGAACAATTGAATCAGTTGTGACACCACCACAGTTTGTGACCGTAGCAGTATAAGTTCCAACTGAATCTACCCCAATGGTCCAGGTAGTATCACCTGTCGACCATAGGATCGTTCCCTGAGATACCACACTAGCAGTGATTAAGGAAGAATCACCATTACAAATGATCGAGCTGGTTGCAGACAATGTAAACGATGGCGGGTTGTTCGGTGGTGAAATTACCACTGAGTCAATCGCTACACCACCACAGTTGGTTACTGTTACGATGTAAGTTCCAGTTGAATCAGTAGTGATTGAAGCGGTCGAAGCTCCTGTTGACCAGCTGATTATACCTCCTGCATTAGATGTTACAGTTAGTGTTGCCTGGTCTCCGTCACACATTTCTGTCATTGTAGAACTCAATGCAATTTCTGGAGCTGCAGAAGGAGCTGCCACATTTATTGATTCGCTAATGGGCCCGCAATCAGTAGTTATATCTACCGTCACAATTCCAAATACACCTTTGTACCATGTGTTTTGGGTAGTAGCACCGTCTGACCAAAGCCATGCTGTTCCGCAAGTCGCTGTGAGCAGTACTGAGTCACCAGTACAGAACAACGTGTCACCTTCGATCCAACCGATACATACATCGGCAGGGGTATTGATATCTCCCACAGGAATCGATGAGTGCAAGATGTCATTAGATACATAAGCATCCATGTCGCCATTCACTGCTATACCAGGCTCAAAGTCTTGCATCCAAACGATATTGATGTTGGCATCAACATCATGTGCCATGGAACAGTAAACATTTTCCTCGAAACCAGTTCCGGGCGTAACATCAATTGGCTCAGTCCAGCTACAACCGTTGTCACAGGACTTCACAATATATATGTGACGGTAATTCTGTGATCCCTGGTCCATGTTCTCCACAACTGCAGAATATGAAACATAGATACATCCGTCATCAGCAATACC
>Ga0302119_10000980_pt1 | contig 12902 bp, 15 predicted proteins | sample AG5_Tmax_MG_FD_203114 | JGI IMG/M metagenome (GOLD analysis project Ga0302119, IMG submission 203114) | Marine microbial communities from Western Arctic Ocean, Canada - AG5_Tmax | ecosystem: Environmental > Aquatic > Marine > Oceanic | place: Canada: Western Arctic Ocean | collected 2017-10-01 | reverse complement strand
ATTTAGCACCGTCATACTGTATAATATCATGTATGTCTGCGGATAGGCTACCCCAATTGTCTCCAACAATTTCGTTAGTAAGTAAGTATCGTTGTCCAGTTGCTACAGCGTCTAATGTGCCATCACCTGGATAGTTATTACTAGGATTAACAATTCTTGTTACATCAGATTGTGTTGTAGTAGGTAATGTGTCAGCGTCTATTGTAAAAATTAACTTAGCTGTGTCAATTGAATTCCTAACAATAGTTCCTGTGATTAACGAAGTACTTTCTATATCGCTATTAATGTTTAACTGTAATGTACTTCCTGTTGTTAATGGTATATCAGCTATGCTTACACTTGCACCAGCAACAGATCCACCAGCATCTTGGGGAGATAATACTTCTAGTAAATCATTCCAATTAGCTTTAACTGTAGTTCCATCATCGTAAACACTTTGAGCTGGAGTACCAGTCGGAGCACTCTTAAATAGTGTTGCTTCGGTACCGTCAATGCTTACCCAATAGTTATTTGGTGTAATTGTTTGTGTTTCCATACTGCCGTCTATAGTTCTAAAGAAGTCGTAAATGTCTGAGTCAAAACCTAATTCTGCTGTACTATCTGTTTTATATACATTAGAAATAATAGAGTTAATAATTTTTTGTCTTTTAACTTTAGCCGGAGGACTTAGCCATATAGGCATAACAAATGTTAACGTAGCAACATCAAGTGTTTCATCTACGCCAGCTGGAATACTTCTATTACTCCACTGTATATCTGTTAATTCGACTTCGAATATATTACTCCAATCCAATGGATTCGAGTTTTGTTGTAACTGTAAACTTGGGTTAAATAATATTAAAATTTGTTCTAACAACTGTAGTTTTTGGTCAGTATTGCTACTCCAAATATCTACTTGCATTGTTAAGTTGTACGGCACAGGCATTATTCTATCTGTGCTGTACAAGTTTCCTTGTCCAGTTTTATATGAATCAGTGGCGGCATCGTATTCTCTTTCAGCTATTTGCAGTTTAGAAACTAGCGTAGGATCCTGTGTCCTATCTCTAGCAATTAATAAACTTTGTATACTGGAAGCAATAAACGGAGTACTGTTAACCATGTTCTCACCACCTTTAGTAAGTATGTGAGCAACCATTCGACTCATATCAGAATATCTAACAGGAACCTTGTTGTAATATGTAACACCGCCACGTTTGCCTTCTGAAACTTTAAATTCACCAAAGATCCGCATGAACTGTAGTAAGTATCTTCTTACTTGTGCGTCATAAAAATAATCCATATTTGCCATATTAGTCTGCCTTTGGTTTCACTGCTTTACTGAGGTTAGTTTTAACTGGAGCAGTTGTACCGTCTGTGTTAATTGCTTGGTCATCGTTGTTAACAAACGAAGTAAGTATCTTATTAGCCGCAGACCAAACAGCAGTTTTATCATCGCTAACTCTACGCCAAACAGATAAGTTCTTTAAGAATAATCTATGCGGTACAAAGTCTGTCCGTAAGTAGTAGGCTCCCTCAGCCGCATCAGGCGGGAATGTTATTCCACTGCCAACCACCGTCGCTCCATTTGGAGGAGTACCATCACCCGCTACACCAATACCTGGTTTGTCAGGACCATTTTCATCTATATACAAATGTCCGCCAGCCATATAGTTTGCATCGTATGGTGTTTCTGCCGCCGCCATTGATTGAACTTTATCTGAAATAGCAATTTCTGTACTGTAAGTACTTAATATATTTCGTAAATCATCTGCCTGCTCGCCAGTACCAAGTATATCTCTGTACTCCGGACTGTCTGTTATATTAGTTAGTTTAACTCTCCACAAGTGAGGCCACCATCTAGCATCATAACCTTCTGCTGGTCTACCTGCATCACTAACAACAAAATATCTATTAACAGCTTCTCCGCCACCAAGTAATAAGTCATCTCGTAAATGAGGTAGTTCAATAACGTCACCTGACATTAAACGTCTGCCTAATAAACTTGCACATGTATTCATATGGAAAGTCATAAACAATGAATCATTGTTAACAAACAGTCCAAACTGTGTTAAGTCGAAGTCTGGATCACCAGGAGTATAACTGCCCCGTAATTCGTAAATATCAGTGTCATACTTCCTGTCTCTATTCTCCAAAAACAGCACATCTTGAATGTACAAGTCGCCTGTTCCAGTACTTGAATTAGCGGAATCATCTGTATAAGTGCCTATGTATTTGTGTACATAAACACCTGTACCGCCCGCGTTGATGTTCTCGGCTATGATCCTATCTTGAAAATCATAATCGTTTGTTTTGTTCTTGTTCCATAAACTTAATCTAGGCATAGCAGTATTTATCACTTTATAAAGTTCTTGACACAAGACGTGAAAATGATAAATACATTTATGAACGATATGCGAACATATATGAATCTTATTGAGTCTGCAGAACTAGAAGAAGGTGCAGACTTCATGGGCTATTACGAGGCCCAAAGAGAATTCAATGGCAAAATAGAAACAGTATGGACTTTTCCTGATGGCTTTGAAACCCAAACAGGACATTTAAGTAATAATAGTGCAAGAATGGTATTAAATACACTAGGGTTAGATTCATACTTTGAAGAAGCAGGGCCAACCGAACTTGATACCTTTATAAACATATCTACACAATGGTTAAGGAAACATCTTGATAAACAATCTGCAGAAATTCCAACAACAAGCGATGAGAACCCTGGAGGACCAACAATGATTAGTGTTGGAAGAGAAGAAGGGCATATGAATAATATGATTATGGCATTTAATAAAGAAGCAAGAAGATTTAAATCAGAATATCCGGAAGTAACTCACGTGGCATTTGCATAATATGAACGATATGCGAACATATATGGATCTTATTGAGTCTGCAGAACAGTTAGATGAGATAAATTTTAAAAAAGCCGCCGCAACGGCATACGGTACACTTACTGGTCCAACTGCTACATCCTTATAATCTCTCACTCTCCGCCAGAATTAATGGCAAATAAAGGTTGACTTACCAGCAGAATACTGTATAATAGTACACACATTAACGCAATAAGGCAGTGACAATCATGGGATATTACACTTATACGCAAGATCCAATTGGTGTTTTTGTTGAGAAAGACCACGGAAATACCTTCGAATTCAGCATAAACAACGAGCAAGATGTTTACTCACAGTCCATTGTAGAGAATTATCCACACAAAGTATGGGTGGGTTCAGGACAAATTGGCGGCGACAGTGGATGGCGTTATGCAAACGTTAAGAAGACTGTGGCTTATATCATCGTAGACGAAGATGACGGCGGCCCTGTGCTAGAGCGTTGGTATATCAAACAGCGTCGAGATTATTTCGTATAAAATTATAGGCAAGTGGTGTTAATGGTAACATGCAGGTCTCCAAAACCTTGCGATTGGGGTTCGAATCCCTACTTGTCTGCCAATTAAATGAATAGGATTGAGAGTGAAAATTAACATAGGACCCTACCCCAAGCACCGGTGGTATCATAACTTTCTGTATAAGTTAGGAATTGAAAACAAGCAGAAGACGTCTGTGCATATAGATGACTTCGACACGTGGAGTATGGATCATACTCTAGCTTATATAATAGAGCCTATGCTTAAACAACTTAAATTCACAACTCATGGTGCACCATACGTTGATCCAGAAGATGTGCCAGCCGACTTACGACCTACAAAAAAAGAATTAACGTTGTACACCAAAACCGGCGATTGCGATCCTAAGTTTTTTGAACGTTGGGATTGGGTATTAGATGAAATGATTTTTGCTTTCGAGAGCAAACATAACGATTGGGAAGAACAATTCTACACTCCGGACGTTGATTGGGTCGAGCGTACAAAATATCAGGATCGTATAACACACGGGTTTAAACTATTTGGAAAGTATTACGAGAACTTGTGGGATTGATACGATTAAGATAATAAATATATGTGTTGTATTACAATAAACTATATCACTAATGATATTTTAAAACACACATGTATGCACGGAGATAAAAAATGGTAAAAGCAAAAGTAAAAGCACCAGCAAAGAAAACTGTGGCTAAGAAAAAAGCACCAGCAATAAAAAGAAAAGAAACTGTAGATTTCGATTTCTCATATATTGGTGAAAACGTTCAAAAGAATGCAGAGGAAATTGGAAAGAACGTAATGGCAAATGCAAAACGCATTGCGGACAATGTTAAAGCAAATGCAGATAGAATTGCAGAAAATGCTAGAGCTAACGCTGAAAGAGTTGGCAACAATGTGAAAGCATATTTAAATAGAAATCTATCTAATTAATAATAATTTTTACTAAGAGCCTATCCTATGGGCTTTTATAATTTCTGGGGATGTAGCTCAGTTGGGAGAGCGATTCCCTTGCACGGAATAGGTCGTAGGTTCGATCCCTATCATCTCCACCAGGATTATAAATGAAAAATAAGTTTACTGACAATCAAGAAATTATCATTTTAGATGCGTGGGAACACTCCCCACTTACTATGTCTAGCCTATTTGATATTTGTTTAAAGAAAACGAACACACATATTATAGTTGACTGCTGTAAAGAAAGTGAACTAATTTCTGGATTTCACTATGGTCGCATTCGCACATCGGGAGTTAATGAAGACGCAGAAATGCAAAAGAAAACAATATTGTGGAACGTAGAACACAACAATCGATTAAGTCTAATACATGGCAACTATAAAATTATACCAGAAGATTCCATTAATGTTTCTGACATTTTAGTACCCGGTTTCGGCGGTATTTCCGTTAATAATGTTCATAATATTTTACAATATGTATCCGGAATATCTTCTGCAATAATTGGTGGCTTTTTTGATGATGTTGAGATATGGCCCACATACTTTATGGTATGGCCCGGTGCAAAGGTCGCCAGAGAAGCATTAAAGAACGCCGTAAAATGGAATGACAACAGAAGCATTGATACAATGTTTATGATTAAAAACAGAGTACCTAAGCCTCATAGAATGCTATTGCTTGATGAGTTATCAAAGCGAGATGTCTTAGAAGATAATATGTACAGCCAGTACGAACAACACCCCGGAGAAATTGCTTCTACGATGAAAGCAATAGGTGCAACACACTATCATGGAAAGACTCATGCAATAGGTCGCCCATTAACCGATGAAGAAGATTGGTATGCTCTTCCGCCATATGGGCAAGATGATGTATTAATTGAAGTTGTTGCTGAAACTCATATTGACCGACCATTCTATACTGAAAAAACAGTTTGGCCTTTAGTATACATGAAACCGTTTATGATAATGGGTTCTCATTTAATGAACCATAACTTAACAAAGTATGGATTTAAATTATATGACGAGTTTATTGATTACAGTTTTGATAAAATAGAAAGTCCTAAAAAACGTATAATAGCAATGGCAGACGAATTAGCGAGACTAAGCAATCTTAAATTAAGTAACATAGAGTACCATAAACTAAATGAAAAACTAAGACCTAAGATAGAGCATAACTTAGCAGTATACTTAGAAATGGTATTCAACGATCCGTACTTACCTAAAATAATTAAAGAGTTTGGAAACGATCCTAAGTATTCCCAACCACCTAATCAAGATATGACGATAATTTCACCCCAGAACGGTTCATGGAAAACATACACAGATAGAAACGGCGGCAACGGGGTGCTAATGGATATAGTTAGACATAATCCGTACTTGCAGAAATTAATGGGTAGACTACTATAAATATACATATGAATGACGATAAAATAGAAAATAAGATTACAAATTTAATATTAGAATTGTTGTTAGATGCTAAAGAACATGGCATTGATTTATTATCGTTCGAAGATGTATGTACTATGTTAGGTGTCGATGATCTGACCTTACTAACAGAACTAGAGCGAGACGAAAACTACATTTTAAATCATGAATATCTAGAAAAGCTAAAGGATCCGATAATCCGTAAAGCAATGATAGAATCATTTGGGGCGACTAAGCATTGAATATAGAAACAGTAACGTGGGTCCATCATTGGACAGACAAAACATTTAGTTTTAAAACAACTCGAAATCAAACTTTCCGTTTTACAAATGGCGAGTTTGCTATGATTGGATTAAAAGGAGAAGAGGAAGGATCACGCCCTTTACTAAGAGCATATAGTATGGTAAGTGTAAACTATGAAGATGAGTTAGAGTTCCTCAGTATCAAGGTACCAGACGGACCTCTTACAAGCCGTCTACAGCATTTAAAAGTTGGAGACGAAATAGTAGTAATGCCTAAAACAACAGGCACACTGACTATTAACAACATTACTACGGCGAAGAATTTAATTTTACTTGCAACTGGTACAGGAATTGCACCGTTTTTAAGTATAATTAGAGACCCTGATACATACGATAAATTTGAAAATGTTATAGTAGTACACACTACACGAACACATTCAGACCATACTTATACTGACCTAATGAAAGAATTAGTAGAACTATATCCAATTACATATTACGATACATGTACGCAAGAAGACTATGTACGTTCCGGACGCTTTTGGGACCATATAGATAATTTTACAGACGGCGGATTTAATAAAGCAACTGATAGAGTTATGGTGTGCGGCGGACCAGAGATGAACTACCAGTGCAGAGATTTTTTTGAAGAACATGATTTCCAAGAAGGCAATGCAGGAGAACCTGGCGACTTTATTCTAGAACGTGCCTTTGTGGATTGATAAATATAGGTATGGCAATAACTAAATACTCTGAATTTACTCTCGAGGCATACAACGAATTCCACAACCAACCTGCTATAGCCGGCCCCCAAAGCTACAACCCATTTAAGAACATCAAAGTAACACCTACGCCAGTACAATTTCTTTTGTTTACTGATTCACCCGGTTGGGGAAATAATGTGACGATGGGGTCGATGGTTGAAACTACAACAGATCAGAAAGGTATAAAACAAACCAATAGGACAGACAGCCAAATTAACCATGTAGATAGATGGAAAGATGGCAGATATGATCAGATAAATTTTAATACTAGTAGAGCGATGGGTGCATATAAATTAGCACACGAATGCAGAGAGCATGGTTTTACAGTTCAAGTTATAGACAACATGTTCCATCTAGATATTGAGACAACAAAACGTATAATAGATAAATTTGTTGGAAAAGAAACATTAATGTTAGGTGTAAGTAATACATTTAGAAGTTTCCAATTATTATCCCAACGACCTTCAATATCAAACTTTGATCCTTTTGAAGGGTTTACTGCAGATGAAAAATTAGAATGGGTAACAAACTTCAACAACACCCGCCTCCATTTCTTTTCAACTGGCAAAAAAGGTGATAAGATATTAGGCAAGTATATACACGATATAAATCCTAACGTAAAATACATTATGGGTGGTGCTAATACTACAGCAAACTATTCCAGACCAGACGATAACGGCTTAATGGATTATGTGAATCTAGGATTCGGTGATGTAACATTGCCACAAATACTACAACATCTTAAAGATGGCGGAAAAGCAGACCATTTGCCTACAAATAAACATAATGTAATGGTAACAGCTGATGGCGAAAGCAAATTAGACATAAAACACTCAACTCAAGTATGGCGACCAGAAGATAATGTTCAGAATGGAGAAATATTACCGTTAGAGGTTGCTAGAGGTTGCATATTTAAATGTAATTTTTGTTCTTTTCCATTAAACGGAAAAGGTAAGGGCGAAGCATTACGAGACTTTAGTTATATTAGAGAAGAGCTAATATATAATTACGAAAAGTATGGTATTGAAGATTATTGGCTAACAGATGACACATTTAATGACGACCATAAAAAAATGATTGACTGGCATGCCATGACACAAACATTGCCCTTCAAATTAAAGTGGAGTTCATACATTAGATTGGATCTAGTGTACATTAACCGTAAACATAATCCACCACAAGCACAATTAATTGCTGAAAGTGGTTGTCGATTAACAAATTTAGGTATTGAAACGACTGATCCAGAATGTGCTAAAGACATTGGTAAAGGATTGCACCCTGATATACAATTTGCATATTTAAGAGAGTTAGCAGACGGCTATTGGAAGGGTATGACATTAATGAGTGGCTTTATCGCCGGCTTACCAAGTGACGATAAAAAGGCTCTTAAGAAGATGGCCAAGTATTTACTGTCAAAAGACAATCCCTTGCACACTATTAACATGAATCCGTTATACATTAGACGAATTGACGACAAGGCTCACTATTATACTGAACTTAGTGTAAGTGAATTCAGTAAAAACTGGAAAGACCACGGGTATGTGTTCACAGAGTTTGATAACAACGGTGAAGAGATACCAAAAAGCACTTCTCAAGGCAAATTAATGGAAAGTACTATATCTTGGAAAAACAGAAATGGCTTAACATTTTACGACACTATGAAGTATGCTATGAAGTTTCACGGCAGACTTCAAGAGTCTGGTCAGCATATATCAAGTCCGTTGTTTGTTGCACACGGATTACCACATCATGATGAAAGATTTTCAGCAAAAGGCGAAGATTATAACGACCAAAATAACTTCGTATTTAATTTCAAAGAGTACTGCAAGGTAAATGATTACTTTTACAAATTATTTACGGAAAATCACAGCCATTACGCTAAGGAATAGTTAAATACTGGTATGGAACTTCCACACAGACACCCAATAGCATTAATAGACTCGCATAATATATTAGATGACGAGAATATTGTTGCAACATATACAATCCAAGTAGACCATCCAGTCCTAGAAGGACACTTTCCACACATTAAAATATGGCCCGGTGTATATCTTATTGAAGGCATGCTCCAATGCGCCGGATTACATGCATTACATTTAGCAAAAGACAGAATTTCAGACACCGGACACAGTGGATATGTTACTTTTGTTACTAGTGTAGATAGAGCAAAATTTAGAACTCCAGTCTTCCCTGAAGACCAATTAACACTCACTGCCAAACTTATCAAACGCCGACGAGATCATATTTTCTACTCTTGTGAGGTCTGGAAAAATGATAAAGTGTGTGCAAGTGCTACAATTGGACTCACAGCCAAGCAACTTTAGTAAATGACGTCAAAATAACCTATTGACATTCCTTTTTTGTGGTGCTATACTAACTACCAATTAAGAAGGAGATAAAAAATGTCTATAGAAATGATGATAGCCGTTGGGTTATTTATACTAGCAAATACATATTTTAGTTATAAGTCAGGATTTAAAGAAGGACAATTCGTTGGGATTGCCGGACTTGCACTTACACTAAAGATTCACAATATTCTTAAATCCAAAGATGCAATACATAACTATGAACAGTTACCGACAGCTATTAAGCAAGTGTTGGAAGATCCTCAAGCAATATTAATAGAGAGTAAATAATTTTGGCAAAAAGGAAAGTAAAGAACGCATACTTCACCCCTGAACCTGATTGGACGAAATATGCCGGAATAACAGATCAAGATGAAATGGTAAAAGCATACCAAGATGTTCAGTACTTTGTGCGAACAGAAATTAAAGACAAAAACAAGATCAGTTATACTAGAACATGGATTAAAAATGAATCCGGATGGGATTCGGCAGACATTCAAACAATCCTTAAATGTCCTGATTACGTCTTTGGTGCTACTAGTACTACATTTTATTCTTGGCATAAATTAGGGTTCATTCCTGACTCTACTGTTAGTCATATTGAGCAGAGAAAAATAGAATGGCTCACCCAAGGTAAAAAAGCTATTCAAGAAAAGTCAGCAAAAAAAGAAGAAAAGCCAAAGAGAGTAAAAACTATCCAACAGCGAATGCGAGAGCAAGTAGAAAACTTGTTAGGTGATTGGGAAGGTAAATTAGATGACTTTATTAGCGGTAAACAAACGTTAGTAGACTTTGACCCTTATAAAGATATGCAAGTATTTGAAGGTGGAATAGTTAAGCCAGCCCATGCAAAAATTATTAGAGATAGTGTTAATGATAACATAGTTGAAGCACATGAAATTATTGCTTGGAAGTGTGATCAAATTAAAGAAGGCTTCGCATTTATGACACCTAAGTTTCGTAAAGAGTATCTTAAATGGTTTGAAAAGATCCAAACGGCATGTGATACATTAATTGAAACAGGTAAAGCAACTCGTAAGCCTAGAAAGAAACGTTCAGTAAGCAAAGAGAAAATGGTTGCTAAACTAAAGTTCCAAGTAAACGAAAGTACATTGGGTATTGCAAGTATATCTGCAGAACAAATAGTGTATGCTAATGAAGTTTGGGTATACAATACTAAGTCTAGAAAGATAGGAGTATACAAAGCATCAAATCCTGATCCTAAGAACATGAATAGAGAAGGGGCAGGCTTAACAGTTAAAGGCACAACAATTATAGACTTTGATTCGAAGTCAAGTGTACAAAAAACATTACGCAAACCAGCAGACCAAATGCCAGTATTTAAATCAAGTGCTAAGACCAAATGCCAGAAGTACTTTGACGAAATTAAAGCAGTAGAAACTACACTCACCGGACGACTAAACAATACTACAATCATTCTTAAAGCCTTTTAATCGCAAAAAGTGATAAATAGTTGTATGGCAACTAGAATAGATCAAGTAGGTTACAACGATAGACAAGAAATTATTGAAGAGATATCTTTAAGACTTGCTGACGGCATGGTAGATGTTGAGTTAGACAGAGCCCATTACGACATAGCAATTAATAAAGCAATTCAAAAATATCGTCAATTGAGCAGTGGTAGTGTAGAAGAAGCAGTTATTTTTATACAAACTACAGCAGGTGTAGTAGAATACACTCTTCCAGATGAAGTAATTGATGTCAAACGATTATATAGACGTGGTATAGGTACAAATAGCGGAGGCGGAACAAACTTTGATCCGTTTGATGTTGCATTTAATAATATGTACATGCTACAAGCAGGGCAAATAGGCGGACTAGCAGTATTTGATGCCTTTGCACAGTATAAAGAAACTATAGGACGTATTTTTGGTAGTGAATATAACTTTACATTCAACAGAAACAGTAAGCAACTTACTATACTACGAAACGTGAATCACGCAGAAGATATTGCTGTAGGCGTTAACAACTTTATACCTGAAAGTGTATTAATTAAAGATGTGTATGCAAGTGACTGGTTAAGTAACTATGCATTAGCACAAAGTAAATTAATGTTAGGTGAAGCAAGAAGTAAGTTTACAGGCGGACTACCAGGACCAGGCGGAGCGATACAGTTGAACGGTGACGCTCTAAAAAATGAAGCACTTGGCGAACTAGAGCAATTAATTTCCGGTATCCATAATATGGAAGAAGGTAATTCACCTCTAGGATTTGTTATAGGCTAAGCCACTGTCACACACAATACAGGAGGAATCCATGAGCGACCACTACATTCAATTACCTTCTACTGAATTAGCCCCAATTTTTAAGTTTGCCAAAGATTGTTTTCTTCGTAGTAACGAACGTTTTACCGGAGATGTAACTGAATTTAATCGAAATGGTAATAACGATTTCTTTATTGCACTCAATAGATCTGAGGTGGGTTACATATATGTGTGGAAAACAGGCGTAGTAAATAAGATGATTAGAGACCTTCAACAGAAGGTAACAATCCCGGTACACGACTTTATTATTTTACAAACACCAGCAAATGGATCGTACCCATGGCATAACGAAGGAATGAAATACACAGAACTTGCAACAGACAAATATAGAGAAGTAGCCAGAGTTATGAGAAGACCAGTTGCACTTAATTACCCACTTGATAATGCAGACTTATCTAAAAGTAAAATTGAATGGGCGACACCTAGTGACAAAACCACAGAATTATTAATCGCCGGATATAGTAATATAATGAATAGTGCCAACAGTTCACAGAACTACACAGACGATCATATAAATTTACGTTCACAAAATAAGACACATCATATAGGGTGGATACAACGAACCAAGTCATTCGAAGCTCTAGAACTAGACCCTAAAGAAATTGCTGATATACTAAATAGGTCACATGATAGTGGTGAAGGCGTAAGAATTAACTCGATACTCAGTATTGTATACGATAACCACAATGAGTTACTTACTGAAGTAGACGAGTATTATGGAATGCCAGAACCTACACTAATAAGAACTGACCAGTGGCATAGAATTATTAATGCTCATGTTGAGGAAGATAGGAATATGGGATCAATAAGTTTTGATCCAACGTATTCTTACTCCGATATTAAAACATTAATTATGAATAACGAGTTTATAAAATGAGCGACCACCACCTTCAATTACTAACCTCGGAACTAGATCCAATCTTTACATTTGCTAAAGATTGCTTCGCTCGTAGCATCGAACGTTTTACTGGAGATATCAACGAGTTCAATCGAAACGGTAATAATGATTTGTTTATAACTCAACATAAGATGGGTTTCATATATCTTTGGAAAACAGGTGTTATAAATAAAATAATAAAAGACCTTCAAAATAGGTTGACAATTCCTATACATGACGCTATAATTTTACATACGCCAGCAAATGGAGCGTACCAATGGCATAACGAAGGAATGGAAAACACAGAACATGCAAAAGGTAATTATAAAGAAGTGGTCAGAGTTACAAGAAGGTCAGTTGCACTTAATTATCCAGTTGATAATGCAGACCTATCTAAAAGTAAAATTGTATGGGCAGAGGGCAGTGACAAAGTCACTGAATTGTTAATAGAGGGATATAAAAATATAATGGATAGTATAGGACAGAACCAACCACAAGCGATGATAGAAAGTCATATAAAATTACGTTCACAATATATGACACGCCAAGGATCCGAGGACCATGACCAAGACACTAGAGAAATTACTGATATACTATACATTACACATGACAGTGGCGAAGGTGTAAGAATTAAAGCAGGACATAGCATT
>Ga0302119_10000977_pt1 | contig 12922 bp, 9 predicted proteins | sample AG5_Tmax_MG_FD_203114 | JGI IMG/M metagenome (GOLD analysis project Ga0302119, IMG submission 203114) | Marine microbial communities from Western Arctic Ocean, Canada - AG5_Tmax | ecosystem: Environmental > Aquatic > Marine > Oceanic | place: Canada: Western Arctic Ocean | collected 2017-10-01 | reverse complement strand
GTGGCGATTGGGGTGGTTCCAGTCTTGCCCGGAGGCCAGCTCCCGGAGTTTACGGATCGCGGATGGATTCAGATTGGAGATCGCTACCAAACCTCAACGCCCGATCTCTACGCGATTGGTGATATTACCGGTCCTCCCTGGTTGGCGCACACCGCCATGTATGAAGCGGTGCAATGCGTGGAAGGACTCTTTGTGGACGGGGTGGAGCCGAAACGCGTCGATGCCTTTCCGGGTTGTACCTACTGCTATCCTGAGATCGCCTCGGTCGGGAAGACCGAGCGGGCTCTTCAGGAAGAAGGGGTGACCTACAAAATGGGCAAATTTCCATACCAGGCTCTCGGCAAAGCGCAGGCCGCCGCAGAGACGGAGGGCTTCATCAAGTTGCTCTTCGGAGCGGAGCACGGGGAGCTCCTGGGCGCCCACATCATCGGTTCCAACGCCACCGACCTGATCGCCGAAATGGGGTTGGGCCTTACCCTGGAGGCCACCATCGAGGACTTTCACGCCACCATCCATGCCCACCCCACTCTCACGGAAGGCATTCACGAGGCAGCCCTCGATGCGGATGGACAGGCCATTCACTTCTAAGGTCTGTTCGACAACCCGACTGGCGGCGGGGTTGGAATCAATTCGGAAGAAGCAATCAGGCGCGGCGAAAGGGAACCGCGGCCCTTTTTCCGTCTCGCTGCGTTCTCGTCGCGGCTGTGTGGGCTCGCCCATCACCACCGGGCGACGCCTTGCCAATCGGGAAAATTGCTCGAGCCGCCACGCCCCCGGGATTTCGCTCACACCCTAGGATGTGAGCGAACTCTGGTGCTCCGTGGCACCTGAGATCTCCAGGTGAGGACTGGGCGGTGAAGCCGAAGCACGGCTGGCCCCGGTGGTGCTCGCCGAGGTTTCCTCACGGGTCGCATGGAACCTGATTCCGGAGGGGGCATCTCTGAGAATGGAAATCGTCCCCTGGGCGTGGAACCCGTTGGGGGGAACTTCTCTACGGTGCCTCCAGCGTTGCCATTGTGGGTGATTGCGCTATCTCGGGCTCCGCAATCTGCTGCCATGCCCGGTTCCCCAGAACACCCTCAGGGTCACTTGCAACTCGGCGACTATCGTCTCGTCGAGCTCATCTTTGAGAGTTCGGTGACCCGCACGTATCACGCTGAGCAACTTTCGATGGATCGCGTGGTCTTGCTCGAGCGAATCAAGGCGGGGATCGAGCTTGCCCCTGGGTTGGTGGAGAATTTTTTAGCGGATGTGCGTGCCAAAGCGGCGGTGGATCATCCCGGAATCGGATCCGTCTACGAAGGAGTGCACGATGATGAGGCGGTCTACTACACGCGCGAGTTGTTGACGGGTGACGATCTGGAAGAGCTTCACAATGGCGATCAGACCTTTGCGCCTGCCACGATCGCGACCTTTCTCCGGCAGGTGGCGAGCGCGATGGATTATTACCAGACGCGCCAGATTGCCACTCTCGCCTTGGAGCCGAGGCACCTTGTCTTGGGCGAGCACGCTGTATTACGGATGGCCAATCTCGCGATCGCGGAGGCATCGGATCAGGTGGTGGAGAGCCCCGATTGTTTTCTCATCGCGGACCTGTTTCTCGATCTCTTGCAGCGGGGAGCACCAGGCGCTACCCGCACAAGCAAACTCCTCACCATGATGACCGGTGAGCACGGGACCAGTCTCACTTGGGAACAGGTGGAGCACACCGCCCGCAAATTGGAAAAGGAACTCTCCGAAGGTGCCAAGGTGGCATCCTTGGACCGGGCGATGTCGAAGCCTTGGGCAGGAGGGCGGATCAAGGCCCTGGTGGGGATGTTGACGATCGGGGTGATGGTCGCCGCTCTTGGCGCCGGGGGCTTTTTCCTGATCACGCGCAAGGCCCCTCCCAAGGCACGCGATTTGAGCGCGATGGTTGAGGTGCCCGCGGGAAGCTATCAGACCCACGGGGGGAAAGCGGGCGAACTGAAACGTTTCTGGATCGATGCCCACGAAGTATCCATCGCCGAGTATGCGGAATTTATGGAGGCCCTCGCCGGCTTGCCGGAGGGTAAGCGCAGCGCCTATGACGATCCCAGTCAGCCCGCGATCAAACTCGATCACGATCCCGACCAATGGACCTTGATGTATAGGGCCGCGCGGACTGGCAAGACCCTTGATGGCCTTGCCCTCGATCTCAATCATGCGGTGACGGGGATCGACTGGTGGGATGCCCAGGCCTATGCCAATTGGAAGGGTGGGCGCTTGCCCACCCAGGAAGAGTGGCTCGCGGCAGCTGGGGATGGCATCCTCGCGCCCTCTGATCGCGGGGCGGTGGATGAGCTTCCGGGCGACGTGACATCCCAGGGTGTTTATGGGCTGGCAGGAAATGTCGCAGAGTGGATCTACGCGCCCGCGCGCAATCCCGCCTTTCCGATGAATGCAAAGGGACCTCTTTGCTGTGGAGCCTCCTACCTGACCCCCCGAAATGGGGTAGTTGCGCGCACGTGGCTGGCCACCCGCGAAATTCGCCGCCGGGACCTAGGCTTCCGTGTTATCAGGGAAGCAGCGCCCTGATTGGTTGAGTCATCTTGCTCAGGATTGGGGCAGAGAAAGAGAAGCGGCTCATATATTATTGGGCTCACCGGGAGTTTCCCTTGCGGTGATCTGGCGATTTGGCCTAAATCCGCGTTCACACCATCCCATCCCTTCATGAACGTCTATTGCAGGATCCTGCCATTCCTTGTCGTCTTCGGATCTCTTGCCTGCGCCAGCAGCGTGCAGGCTCAGGTTCGAGTGACTGTCAAAATGTCGAAGTCGCAGTACGTGGCCCACGAGTCCGTCCTCGCCACCGTGACGGTCACCAACAATGTTGGCCGTGATCTTCTCATTCACAGCGAAGGCGTGGGGCCGGGCACCATCAGCTGGCTCGACTTCGCCGTCACCTCAGGGCGCAACTCGCTCAGCCCCAGGACCAAACTGAATTTCAAGTCCGTGACCATTCCGGCGGGACGGAGCATCTCGAAGACCATCGATTTGACAGGCCTCTATCGGGTCACGGAAGCGGGAAACTTCCGGGGCTACGCCGTCGTTCGCCTTCCTGATGGTGCAGGAGCCTTCAAGTCGAACAGTGTGCCCTTCACGGTGACGAAGGGACGAGAGATTTTCAGAGAGCGGGTGGGCGATCCAAACAGCCGCTCAGTTAGGGAGTTCCGGCTATCGACTCACAGTGCCTCGCAGAAGGCCTCGCTCTATGTGCACGTCATCGATGTGCGCACGGGCCGGACCCTGCAGGCCTTCCGAATGGGGGAAGCCATCACCTATCAGAAGCCGAAGGCCAGGGTGGATCGGAATAATAACCTCCATGTTCTCTTCCTCACGGCCCCGGGCACCTACGCCCACGGGCAGGTGAGTCCGGACGGGAAGTACCTCGGCACCGAATATTTCAAGCCCGCGCCCGGAAGGAAGCCCTCCCTCGCTATTTTTGCAAGCGGTGATGTCGCGGTTGCCGGCGGTGTTTCCTACGACCCAAAGGCAGAACTCCAGCAGCGCGCTCAGATTCGTAAACTCTCCGAGCGCCCCGCTCTAACATATCGCTAGAGCCCTCATCGCCAACGGCCTGCTGAGAAAAGCGTTGCACACTCTAACAAAATCCGTTAGAAGACCCTCATAATAAGGGTTACTTATTAAATCCTGTCTGTCTGTCTGCCTGCCTGTCCCATGCTTCTTCGCTGTCCTCTCCTGAAAGGAGTTCTCTTTGGATTGTTGTGTTTCGTCTGCGCTTCCCTCGGAGCACAGGCCAATGACTTCAACTACGTCGTCATCGATCCTGGTCACGGAGGTCACGATCTCGGGGGACACTATGGCAAGGTCTACGAGAAACATCTCGCCCTTGATACGTCGATGCGACTTGAGCACTACCTCAAGGCCAGCGGCTACAAGACGATCATGACCCGCCGGAGTGACAGTTTCATCTCGTTGCCCCGACGCGCGGCGATTGGCAACCGTTACCGCAATTCGATCTTCGTGAGCATCCACTACAACTACACGTGGAAGCGCGACGTCTGTGGGTTGGAAACCTTTTACCACCGCAGTGCCAGCAAGCCGCTGGCCGACTATATCAACGACGGAATGCTCCGCCGAACCAAAGTCTCCAACCGAGGGGTGAAGTTTGCGCGCTATTATGTTATCCGCAACGCCCGTAACCCGGCGGTCCTCGTGGAGTGCGGATTCGTGAGCAACTCCCGTGAGCGTGCCCGCATGAAGAATGGGAGCTACCGCGATGCCATTGCGCGTGGGATTGCGGAAGGCATTACGAAATTCCGCAAGTCGAACTGATTGCCGGAGTCCCGAACTATCGAAAGGTGGCCTGCGGGTCGCCTTTTTTGTTGGTATCCCGGCTCTCCTTGCGTCGTTGCGCGCCATTGACCCTCCCTCCCCAATGTCCGACCATTCCGCCATGGGCCTGATCACCTGCCAAGGAATGCGTGACCTCGAAGAGGCCGCCTTTCGGCGGGGCGTTTCCGCCGAGGCCCTCATGGACAAGGCCGGACGACGCCTGGGGGAGGCCTTGGTGCGGCTCATTCCCGGACCGGGGACGGCGGTGGCCTACCTCGGGCGCGGGAACAATGCCGGGGACGCCCTGATTGCCTTGCAGGTCCTGCGCGCAGCCGGCTGGAAGATTGCAGCCCGGTGCCCTTATTCACCCACCGAGCTCGGAGTCCTGCCCCGGAGAAAGATTCGCCAGCTGGGCGACATCGCTCTCGAAGTCGATCCCTTCGAGAGCATGGACTCGACTCGCCCGCTCCTGCTCATTGACGGGCTCCTCGGGATTGGAGCCCGTGGACCATTGCGCGATCCCCTCGCGGCGCTTGCCGCTGAGATGAAAGAGCTTCGGGAGAGTCGGGGAGCCACCATCGCGTCCGTTGACATTCCCTCCGGCCTCAACGGTGATACGGGTGAGCCCTCTCCCGGTGCGGTCCGCGCGGACCTGACCGCCACCATCGCCGCTCCGAAAGTTGGCTTGTTGGCCGATTCAGCGACCCGTTATGTCGGTCGCCTCGAACTCATCCCTCTCGAAGAACTCTCGCCCTCCTCTGACGGCGGCGATCGGTTGACAACCCACCATCATTTGCGGGCCCTCCTTCCCCCACGTGCATTTGACAGTCACAAGGGGAACGCTGGCCGCCTTGGAATTGTGGCGGGATCGCGAGGCCTGTTAGGTGCGGCCATCCTGGCCGCGACCGGTGCCTTGCGCGGTGGAGCGGGTCTCGTCACGCTCTATGTCCTGGAGCCACTCTATCCCTGTCTGCTTGCAGCCGGGCCTCCTCCGGAAGCAATGGTAAAACCGATCGTGAGCTATCGCGAGGTCCTTTCCGATTCGCACGATGCGCTCGCAGTGGGCCCTGGCTTGGGCCATCTGCGCGGCGACGACCGAAAGGCGCTCCTGGAAATCCTGGCGCAGGCGGACTGTCCCCTCGTCGTCGATGCGGATGCCCTCAACGTGATTGCTGAAGAAGGCCCCGCAAATCATCTCCACAAAGGGATGGTGATTACGCCGCATCCCGGAGAACTATTGCGTCTCTTTCCGGAAGCGAGCTCCCTCGATCGGGCCGAGACCGCGCGCCAATTTGTGAACCGTCAGCCCTGCACTCTTCTCTATAAGGGAGCGCGCACAATCATCACCGCTCCCGGGGAGGCGCTCTCCTATAATTGCACCGGGACACCCGCAATGGCAACGGGCGGACAGGGCGATGTGCTCACCGGACTCCTGGGGGCACTCCTTGCCGGCGGACTTCCTTCCCTGGGGGCCGCTCAGGCCGCGGCTTGGCTTGCAGGGCGGGCCTCGGAGCTGGCGCAGGCGGGCGGAGAATCGGAGCAATCTCTTCTCGCGAGCGATACCGCGCGAGAGCTTGGGCGCGCATTTTTGTCCTTGCGGGAAGCTCCCTGAACAAGCGGGCTTGGAGATTCCACTTTATCCTTGGACGGGATGCTGGCATCTTTGTCAGGGCTCACACCTACGTACTCATGAACGAAGGATTTCGACGTTTTGTAGTTCTCTTGGGCGTTTTCGTGCTCGCATTTCTCGCCGTCTTCGCCTTCCGCCGGGTTCAGGACGGCGAGGGCCTCTTCGATATCTTCAAGTTTGGGAAGAAGGACGGGCAGGAGAATTTCGTGCCGGAGTCCTACACCCTCAGCACCGAACCGGCTCTCGATCCTGGCGACGTGAAGATCCTTGCTCGCCTCGACGAAGAGTACGCCCGCCTGACCGAGGCGGTGGTTCCCTCGGTGGTGAGCCTCCATACCGAAGGGATGAAGCGTCGCCTGATGCGCGATTGGTTTGGACGGGTGTTCGAAGATCGCTATCCCGTGAAGGGGATCGGCTCGGGCGTAATCGTTTCGAAGGAAGGTCACGTGGTCACCAACCAGCACGTCACCGATGGCAAGACCGAGATCAGGGTCACGATGCATGACGGGAAATCCTATCCCGCGGTGGTGATTGGAGAGGACCGGGCTCTCGACATCGCCGTGATTCGAATCAAAGCCAAGGGTCGCGAATTTCCATCGCTCAAGTTTGGTGATTCCGATCGGGTCCGCCAGGGACAGCAAACCTTTGCCATCGGCAATCCCTTTGGCCTTGGAGAAACCGTCACCCGAGGAATCATCTCGGCCAAGGAACGCACCCTTTCCGACAAGCAACGCGATCTTTTTCAGACCGACGCCGCCATTAACCCCGGAAACTCCGGGGGGCCTCTCATCAACATCTTTGGTGAGATCATCGGGATCAATGTCGCCATCTATTCCCCCGATACCGTAAATCAGGGATTTGTCGGAATCGGCTTTTCCATTCCTTCCAACGATGTGTGGGAAGTCTTCGAGCAGATCCTGAGCGTGGGACGAGCCACTCGCGGGTGGCTGGGGGTGCAAAGCTATGACTGGGAACCGTGGTCCCAAAAGGAGACCGGTTGGCAAGAAGAGAAGGGCGCCTTCATTGTGGATGTCGTTCCCAAATCTCCCGCCTTCCATGCCGGGCTGAAGCCCCTCGATGTCATCATGAGCTATGACGGAATGGAGGTGGAGAGCCGGCTCCATTTCTTCAGCTTGATTCAGCGCACCAAGATCGGGAAGGAAGTGACCATGGAGGTCTGGCGCAAGCGAAAGAAGATCAAGCTCTCCGCCACCGTGATCGATGCGGAGGAGTCCGAAGCCCTGGTGCGCCAGGAACCTGCCACGCGGAGCGCTACCGATGAGCGCATCATCCAGAATATCGGCCTCAAGGTTCAGGAATTGACGCTCTTGCAGCGAACCAGGGGGGGCCGGGGAGTGCTCGTGACCGCAGTCTTCCCAGGGAGCCAGGCTCAGCAGCGGAACATCCGCCCGGGAGACTTGATTCTCAGAATCAACAATGTGTCGATTGGCCAGCCGGTCGATTTCTATACCCGGCTTGTTGCCTCGGCCGCCGTGCAGGAGACCGCCGTTGTTGTCCAGCGGGGGCGCGGAACCTATCGCGTGCGTCCATTTGAGCGGGTTTCCCGCATGGACGATGAGGAGGAGCGATAGAAGGGGTTGGCCCTTTTCGTTATCCTAGACTAAGGTATAAGATACCGCGCCGGGTTTCCGCTCATCCCCATTCCGGTCATGGCTTACGATACATCCGATTCCTACGAATCCCGCAGCACCTTTGGCTTGGTTGCTCTCGTCGCCGTGGTTGTGATTTGTGGCGGGTTGCTTTTTCTGGTTGCGCGCTACTTCACCTCCTCCGACGAGCAGAGCGCTGCCGGGGATCGCGCTGCGGAAGAGCCCGAAGAGGTCGCGCGGGTCCTTGGGAAGCTTTCGAATCCTCCTGATCAGGAGGCCACCGCGCCTCCGGAAACTTCGGCCGAAATTCTCAATTCCCTCGGGATTGGGGTCTCGGCTGCCAATCCGGCCCTGCTCGTGGAGCAAATTGGCCGCAACCTGGAGGCCGGCCAAGTCCGCGCGGCGGCAAACATGATCGGACGCAAGGCCCTCACCGAGGATCAGTTTGACCAACTGCAGAAGCTGGCCCAGGATGCACAGCTCAAGCTCAACATGAAACGCCCGATCAGCGAAATCGGGGAGCTCGAACTCAACAAGCGTGCTCGTTGGGCTCTCAATCTGGAGGACGACTATGGATCCCGCATTTACCTCGACCTCCTTCGCAAGCAGGGCAAGTGGGCGGTCCAGAAAGTGTCTTTGCCAAAACGAGCGGGAGAGGGGGAACCGTCACGTGCGGCGCTCGTGGATGCGCTTGGGATTACCGATGCCTTTTTGCAGGCGGCCCTCAGGCAGAGCTTCACGACGGCCAAGTCATTTGTGAATCCGGCCGAAGTCTCTGATGCCAAGATCGCCGGTCTCTGCATCGTGATTGAGGAAGGGGAATACCAATTGCGGCAAAAGAGTCCGCTGCGCGCATTGTTCCATCGCAAAAATACGGCCGCCTTCCTCGCCAATGTGGAAACCCGGGATGGATCCCAGTCTGCTCAATTCGGAGTGAATGTGCAGCGAGCGAACGAGAACTCCCCGTGGCGGGTCACCGAGATCAATCTTGATCAGCTTCTTGCCGACTACGCTGAGCGGGTCGCCGCCGGCGACATCTACTTCACGCCCCTCATTCGAAATCCGAAGGGAGGCGATACGCTCGTTCTCTACTTTGGCTTTGATGAAGAAACCCTCACCCTGCGCACCGAGCGTCAGCTCGAGATCGTTTCGCTCCTCCTGCAAGTTGATTCGGAGAAGGAGCTCACCTTGAGCGGGCACACCGATGCCATTGGCTCCGAAGCCTACAACAAAAGCCTCTCCGGACGCCGGGCAGAGACGGTCCGGCAGTTTCTGGTTGATAGCGGAGTGGATCCAGAACAGATCAAGACCGTCGCGCTTGGAAAGTCCAAGCCCCGCCGGCCGAATACCACGGAAGCAGGGGAAGACAGCCCCGAAGGCCGCCGGGCCAACCGCCGCACCGAGATCTATCTCGATTTCTAAGGCCTGATGGGGAGGGGAATTAAAAGTGAGGTCATCATCGGTCTCTGCGTATTGGTGTTCTTCATCTTGGGGGCCATTTTTTTCACGGAGAACGCCAGCATCGATCAGATTCATTCCCTTCGTTCGTGGCAGGATGCCGACGCCCCCATCGGCTATGGTCTCCATCCCACGAAGGAGAATCCCATGGGGGAAGTTCCTGAATTTGATGGGAGGTTTGTTTTACACGATGCCTTTTCCCGCTTTCTCGTTCCACCTGTGATCCGGCTGGATCAACCCATTGGATCTGAGCTAGGCGCCCTGACCTATAATGCGCAGCCATTTTTCGAGAGGAATCAGAAGGGAGGGAGACACCTGGGCGACGATCTGAACGGGATCGGCGGGGGGAACTCAGACTTGGGTGACCCCGTCTACGCTGCTGGAAACGGCTTGGTAGTGTTCGCCGGAGATCGTGGCGGGGGTTGGGGCAAGGTGGTGATCCTCGGCCATCGTCTCCCGGATGGCAGGATGATTCATTCGCTCTACGGTCATCTCAAGGAGATCGACATCGCGGGGGGAGCGGTGGTTGCCCGGGGGCAACAAGTGGGAACGATAGGCACGGCCGACGGAGCCTACCTCGCCCACCTGCACTTTGAATGCTACGAGGGACCGTTTATCGAGCCCGGGGGAGGCTACAGTCACCGAGAGCTCACTCGTCTGAATCCCGAAGAACTTGTGGCAGCTCACCGACCTGCTTCCGAAGACGACCTTTCTCCGGAGCCTCTCAGCGTCTATGAGATCGTCAAGCAGACCTTCAAGCTAGGAGAGTAGCAGCAAAGCGGATCGGAAGATCCGAGCTTGGAGGGGCGGAGGCTCGTTGCGGGCGGGGCATGAATGGTCGCCGCGGGTCCCGATCTCCCGCGGGGAGTCCTGAGCAGGCACTCGGCGAGAGCGCGATCATTCACCGGTCCATTTCGTCAAAGAGGGGTGCCAGGGAGCCGCGGCAATGGAGGACAAGTTACCGTTGCTTCCGTTAGGACCTGGCGGGATTCACCAGCCGCCGTTCCACGGCCCCTGACGCGGAGCACTCTACGGGGGAGGGATGATGATGCAAGCGACTTTCGGACTACTGGGGCGGAATTTTCCTTGCCGGCGAAGCGAACGAATTCGTGAGCGAGTTCCACTGATCCGCCATCGCGAGGACTATCTCCGGATGCGCTTTCGCGAGGTTGCGGGTTTCGGTGCGATCGACTGCGAGATGGAAGAGTTCCCACGGTTGGTCCTTGGCGGCCACCAGCTTCCAGTCGCCGACGCGCAAGGCGCGATGGCCATCGTGAAGCCACCAAAGCTTCTCGTGCAAGGGGCGGCCGTCTTCCAGAAAGGTGCGGCGAAGCGATCGACCCGGAGAGGGAACTTGGCGGGTGAGTTCAAGGCCCGCGAGGTCGAGGATGGTAGGCACTACATCGATGACATGGGCTGGGGTGCGACGGAGCTTGTTGCGCTCCTTGATTCCCCCAGGCCAATGCGCGATGAATGGGGTGGCGCATCCGCCCTCGTGCACCCAGGTCTTGTGCCGACGAAAAGGGGTGTTGGAGACCGTGGACCAACCGGGGCCCAAGCAGGGGTAAGTGTCTGCCGAACCCAGCGGGGCCTTCGGATTGTGGCCGTCTCCGCGCACCATGAGCTCGGCGCTTGCACCATTGTCGGAGAGAAAAATTACCAAGGTATTCTCAAACGCCTTCATGGCGCGGATTTGCGCCATGATCCGTCCGATCTCGCTGTCCATGCGTTCGATCATGGCGGCATGAATGGCCATCTTTGTTTGCTGAAATCTTTGTTGCGCCTTGTTGAGATCATTCCACGGCACGGGACGATTCACTTCCACTTCGCCGAGAATCTTGAGGTGGTCCGGGAAGTGGTAGGGCGGTCCGAGGTCGCGCTCGACCTTGGAGAGCGAGGACTCCACAAGACCAAGAGCCTGCACGCGCTTCCATCGCTGTGCGCGGATGGCGTCCCAGCCCGGTTCGTAGCGCGCGAGGCATTTCGCGATGTCTTCGGGTAGAGCGTGGAGGGGAAAGTGGGGGGCGGCGAAGGCAACATACTGAAAGAAGGGGCTCTCGGGGTGGTTCGCCTGGTGGTGTTTGAGGTGAGTGATGGCCGCATTCGCCACCGCGATGGTGCCATAGTAGCCCGTGCCGCGCTTGACCGGGGGAAGCTTCACGTCGTCCTCCCAGTGGATCTGCGGACTGAAGAAGCGACTCTGATCCTTGAGATAGTAGGACCGTTCGAATCCGTTTTGAAGTGGCATACCGTCGAGATGCCACTTGCCGGAGTGATAGGAATGATAGCCGGCCTTCTTCAAGTGCACCGAGAGAAGGGGAGCCCACACCGGGCGCTCGCCGCGGTTGCCGCCTGCGACGCCCGGCAGCTTGTCGCGACCAACCTGCTGCGCATAGTAGCCCGTCAGCAGGGCCGCCCGAGTCGGCCAACAGCGCGCGGTGTTGTAGAATTGGGTGTAACGCAACCCGTTCCCTGCGAGGGTGTCGAGATGGGGGGTCCGGATTTCGCCTCCGTAACAGCCAAGATCCGAAAAGCCCAGGTCGTCCGCCATGATGAGGAGAACGTTGGGTTTGGCGTCAGCAGCCTTGGCCGCGAGAGCGAGGGCGAGGCCAAGGAGGACGGCGGGAAGCAAACGAGTCATCGTGTTGCGGACCGTATCATGAATGATCCTCCCCTCAGAAGGGGAAACTCGGCTCTCCGGTCCTGAGCGAGGTTCGTTACAAATCACCGGGCATCGGGATTCATGAGCCTCAATCTGGGGCCATGGGAAGGAGCAAGGGTCCTCGGGAATTCCACTCCCTGTTCGCGCTACACGATCAACATGCAGTCGCCGTAGCTGAAGAATCGGTAGCGTTCCTGGACCGCCTCCTCGTAGGCGCGCATGACCAGATCACGGTCCGCCAAGGCGCTCACGAGCATGAGCAAAGTGCTCTTGGGCAGGTGGAAGTTGGTGAGCAGGGCATCGACTACCTTGAACTTGTAGGGCGGGTAGATGAAGATGTCGGTGCGTCCCCTGGCGGCTTCGAGCGGAGCGCTCTTGCCCAGATGCTCGAGCACTCGCGTCACGGTTGTGCCGACCGAAACCACCCGCTGCGCATCGCAGATTCTCGCGGCGGCATCAGCACTGAGTTCATAGGCTTCGTCGTGCATTTTGTGTTCGGCGGGATCGTCCACTTTCACTGGACGAAACGTTCCGGGTCCCACGTGCAGAGTGAGGAAGGTGTGGGGAAGGCTTTCGATGAGCCCGGGAGTGAAGTGCAATCCGGCGGTGGGAGCGGCGACCGCGCCATCCTCGCGGGCGTAGACAGTCTGGTAGCGCTCTTCGTCGGCCTTCTCCTCCTCCCTTTCCATGTAGGGAGGGAGGGCAAGTTGTCCGTGCGCAAGCTCATCGACCGGCTGATCCCATTCGATGAGTCGGTAGCCGAGATCGTCGATCCCGGTGACGGTGCCGCTACACTCGCCGACCTGCACCGTGCGCCCGATTTTCATGCGCTTGCCTGGGCGCACCAGGCAACGCCAGTGGAGCGGGTCCGCACTCTCCACGCGCAGCAGCTCGGTTCGTTGGTCGTTGGAAAAGAAACGTGCCGGGACCACCCGGGTGTCGTTGAAGACAAAGAGATCGCCCTCGCGGACAAAGCGTGTGAGGTCGGTGAAGAGGAGGTGTTTGATTCTTCGGGTCTCGCGGTCGATGAGCATCATGCGCGAGGACTCCCGCTCATTGAGTGGGCGCTTGGCAATGAGCTCGGGCGGGAGCTTGTAGTCAAAATCGGAGGTGCGCACAGGAGGCGATGAGCAAGTTTTAGAGATGTTTCAAACCGGCCTCCAGGGCGGCGTTCAACACCAATTGCAATCCTTCGCGCTGGAGGCCGGGAGGGTGAAGGAGGCGCACTCTGACGAGGGTGAAGTC
>Ga0302119_10000974_pt1 | contig 12940 bp, 6 predicted proteins | sample AG5_Tmax_MG_FD_203114 | JGI IMG/M metagenome (GOLD analysis project Ga0302119, IMG submission 203114) | Marine microbial communities from Western Arctic Ocean, Canada - AG5_Tmax | ecosystem: Environmental > Aquatic > Marine > Oceanic | place: Canada: Western Arctic Ocean | collected 2017-10-01 | reverse complement strand
GAGATCAATAGCTCCGAATACTTTGTGCGCGGTCTGGGCTGGATCGAAGACACCACCGACATCGAGGAATCGGTGATCAAGTCCGTTGATGGAGTGCCCATTCGGGTCAGGGATGTTGCTCGCGTTGCCCTGGGTCCGGCCCAACGGCGCGGAGCCCTGGACAAGGGCGGCGCGGAAGCGGTTGGCGGAGTGATCGTGGCGCGCTACGGGGAAAACCCCCTAGCGGTCATTCAAAACGTCAAAAAGAAGATCGCCGAAATCGCACCGGGCTTGCCCCGCAAGACTCTCGCAGACGGCACCGTATCCCAGGTAGCCGTGGTCCCCTTCTATGACCGTTCAGGTTTGATCCATGAAACCCTCGGGACGCTGAACACAGCGATCTCTGAGGAGATCCTGGTGACGATCCTCGTGGTGCTGTTCATGCTGATGCACCTGCGCGCGTCCTTCCTGATCGCGTCCCTGTTGCCCATCGCGGTGCTGTTCACTTTCATCTTCATGAAGCTCGGCGGGGTAGATGCGAACATCGTGGCCCTCTCGGGGATCGCGATCGCAATCGGCACGATTGTGGACATGGGGATTGTGCTCACGGAAAATATCCAGTGCAGATTGGCGGAGGCAGATCCCGGAGAATCCCCGTTGGAGGTGGTCTACACGGCCACCACCGAAGTGGCCTCGGCAATCCTGACCGCGGTGGCCACCACCGTCGTGGGCTTCCTGCCGGTGTTTAGCATGATCGGGGAAGAGGGCAAGCTGTTCCGCCCCTTGGCCTTCACCAAAACCTGTGCCCTCTTGGGATCGATTGTGGTCGCGCTCTTGATCATTCCGCCCATGGCCCTTTGGTTGCTCCCCGCAAAGGGCGGATTCCTGGGTCGAGCCTGGAAGAAGTTCCTGGACCGACGCAAGTTGCTGCGCGTTAGCTGGCCCTACCTTCTGAATGGTCTGGTGATCTTGCTGGTGGCCTCCATGCTTGCCACCCACTGGGAGCCCCTGGGTCCCGAGCGCGGCTCGGTACGCAACCTGGCCTTCGTGTTGCTGGCCATTATTGGTTTGCTGCTGTTCTTCACCCTCTTCCTGAGGGCCTATGAACCAATCCTGCGTTGGTGTCTAGCCCACAAGCTTCTGTTCCTGTCTCTGCCCCTGACCCTGATGGTGATGGGCTTGACGGTTTGGTTGGGTATGGATCGGGTTTTGGGTTTCATCCCCAATTCCCTGGTCAAGATGGGCGCGGATCGAGACGCTGTGTACTCCACGACGCTCTGGTCCAAGGGCACCGACGCCTTTCCAGGCCTGGGCAAGGAATTCATGCCGCCTCTGGACGAGGGTTCGTACCTCTTCATGCCCACCACCATGCCCCACGCCTCCATTGGCGAGGCCTTGGATGTGTTGCAGAAGCTCGATCAAGCCATCGAGAGCGTGCCCGAAGTGGAATTGGCCGTGGGCAAAATCGGACGGGTGGAAAGCGCCCTCGACCCCGCGCCGGTTTCCATGGTGGAGACGATTATCAACTACAAGCCCGAGTTCATCATCGATGAGAACGGCAAGCGCATCAACTTCCGCTTCAACGAAGATGCCAACAGCTATGTACGCAATGGTGATGGAGACCTAATTGCTGACGAGGATGGTCGCCCCTTCCGCAACTGGCGTCCTAAAATCAAGAAGCCCGATGACATTTGGGACGAGATCATCGACGCCGCACGCCTCACCGGCACGGTGACCGCCCCGCGCCTTCAACCCATCGCTGCGCGACTGGTCATGCTGGCCAGCGGCATGCGTGCCCCCATGGGCATCAAGATCAAGGGTCCTAGCCTTGAGGTCATCGAAGAGGTCGGCCTGCAGTTAGAAAAATACCTCAAGGAGATTCCAGAGGTCAAAGCCGAGGCTACGTTTGCAGATCGCGTGATCGGCAAGCCCTACCTGCTGATTGACGTGGACCGCAAAGCTGCGGCTCGCTATGGAGTGTCCATCGCCAAGGTGCAATCGGTGATCGAAATCGCCCTCGGGGGCCGGCACGTGACCACCACGGTGGAAGGGCGTGAGCGTTACCCAGTGCGAGTGCGCTACCAGCGCGAGTTGCGTGACACCGTCGAAAATATGGAGCGCGTCCTGGTCCCGACCCAAGACGGCGCTCATATCCCCTTGAGTCAATTGGCCGAGATCCGCTACTCACGGGGTCCCCAGATGATCAAGACCGAGGACACATTCCTGACCTCCTATGTGATCTTTGATCGCCAGGCTGGCCTAGCCGAAGTGGACGTGGTCGAGCTATGCCAAGAGTACCTGCAAGACAAGATGGACAAGGGCGAGTTCATCCTGCCAACGGGGGTTTCCTACACCTTTGCTGGTTCCTACCAGAGTCAAGTCCGGGCCGCTAAGACCCTGGCGGTGATGCTCCCCCTGGCTCTGTTCTTGATCTTCCTGATCCTCTACTTCCAGTTCAAAGCGGTCTCCACCACCCTGATGGTTTTCAGCGGAGTGTTCGTGGCTTGGTCCGGCGGCTTCATCATGATCTGGCTCTATGGCACGCCCTGGTTCTTGGATTTCCATGTCTTCGGTGTGCACATGCGTGAACTCTTCAGCGTGCATCCCGTGAACTTGAGTGTCGCTGTCTGGGTCGGATTCCTAGCGCTGTTTGGCATTGCCACGGACGACGGCGTGGTGATCGCAACTTACCTTCGTCAGTCCTTTGACAAGCTCCAACCCAAGACCGTGGAACAAATGCGCGATGCGGTTGTGGTGGCGGGTAAGCGACGTTGCCGTCCCTGCCTGATGACTTCCGCCACGACAATTCTGGCCCTGTTGCCCGTGCTGACCTCTAGCGGTCGCGGTGCGGATGTGATGGTGCCCATGGCGATCCCCTCCTTTGGGGGCATGAGCGTGGTGCTGATCAGCATGTTCATCGTTCCGGTCCTGTTTTGCTGGGTGCAAGAGCGACGCTTGAAAGCCGCCACCACCAGCTAGATTTTTGCCAAGAGGGGCCTTTGCCCCGCTACGCTGTCTTTTCCTGCGGGGCGTCCCGCACACCGCTTTTGCGGCCCCCCCCCAATTTGACTCCCCGGGGATTCTTCCCCCACAACAACCCCTTAGCTCCTATGAAACTTCTTGCACTTCTGCTTCTTGCCCTTCCATTGACCGCCTGCAGCAGCGATAAGCCCGCTGACCCCGAGCCTGCACCCGCTGTCAGCACCTCCTTCGACACCCACGTGGAGTGCGGCTGCACCATCGAGGGCATAGGCGCCTGCGGTAACTACGTCAAGATCGACTCCAAGTACATTCCCATCGGCAACGATAAGGAAATGGAACTGGGGCACATGGAGTGGTGCAAGCAAGGCCCCGTGGCGGCCGACCTGGAAGGCCACGTGATGGACGGTAAGTTCATCGCGACTATGATCACCACCAAGTAAACCCGATGACTCGCCGAGAGTCTCGGCTCTTGGCACGTACCCCGCTTGGGATCCAAGCAATCGAGCCCAGGACGTCCTACACCCGGCGTCCTGGGTTTGTATATTGAAGGGGAACATTCTGCCCATGGATTTTTCCCGCCGTCACGACCGTTGGCTCCAGAAGCTGCCCACCTCTCCCACCGATGAAGGGCGAGTGACCCGCCTTGTCATTCGTCCGGGGGCGGAAACCAGCGGCGAGCGCGAATGCCCAGAGTCCATCGAGCTCAGCCCCGAGCAAGGCATCTTGGGAGATCGCTGGCACGAGAACCCCGAGCGCTGCCCAGGCAGTCAGGTGAGCCTGATCAACACCCACATGATTGCCGCCCTTGCTGGTGAGATCCCTACGGAGCTCTCTGGTGACAACCTGCACGTGGACCTGGACCTTTCGGAAGCCAACTTGCCAATTGGCACGCGCCTTGTGATGGGCAGCGCCGTGCTGCAAATCAGCGATGTGACCCATAGGCCGTGCGAATCTTTCTATCAGCGTTATGGAGCGCGCGCATCGAAGCGCGTGGCCCGCGGTAATGCCACGGGTCTACGCGGGCGAGGGGTTCTTTGCCTGGTGACAGAAGCGGGCACGATTCGAGTTGGGGATCAGATCCTCGTGCAGCGGCCTTAGGCGGCTCTCCGATTGCCCAGATTGACCCGTGCCTTGGGGCAGGGCCCAGGACTCGACGTCCTCGGTGTACTGATCGCCGAAGTGATGGCCCCCGCCGGCTCCACCCGCGAGGGATAGACGACCTCGCCCGCAACCTGGCCTCGGACAGGGGACGGGGACAAGCTGTATCCTTAGCCCATGAGAAATCTCCTCGGCGCCTCCCGTATTCTTTGTTGCTCCCTTGGCCTTATCTTTTTGGCTTCAGGCTGGAATGGGCCTGTGGCCCAAGACTCTGAAACGCCCTTGCGGGTTTACTTGCGCGCTGGGGCCAAGACCCATGGACCCGGGGAGCACGACCACCCCAAATTCCTAGAGGACTGGACCAAGCTCTTGACCGAACGGGGAGCCCTCGTGAACGGTTCCCTGAAATTCCCAAGCGGCGAGGAGCTGGAGCAAACCGATGTGCTGGTGTTCTATGCTGCGGAGGCCGGGACGCTTGATCCCAAGCAACGGGAGGACTTAGATCGCTACTTGAAGAGGGGTGGAGGCATCGTTGCCCTACACGACGCGGTTTGTGGCAACGACGCCCAGTGGTTCAAGACCATCATCGGCGGCGCTTGGGAACACGGGCATTCTAAGTGGAAGATCGGCAAGCTCGGGCTGTACATGGATGGCACGCCCCACCCCATCACGAAAGGCATCCCCCACTTTGATTTGGAGGATGAACTTTATTTTGATTTGCACCTCGATCCCAAAGCCCAAGTTCTCGCCAACAGCTTTCACACGGTGTTTGATGTGACACCCCAAATGTGGACCTATGAGCCCGGAACCTATCGGGCCTTCGTCAGCATTCAGGGACACTTCACCAAGACCTTTGACCATCCCGCATGGCAGGCGATTGTCCTGCGCGGAATTGCTTGGGCTGGAAACCGTGACGCAAACCTGTTCTTGCAGGCCGCAGAGGTCGCCGACTTGCGCTATCCGCCCGGGGGACCGACGCCCGCACACGAGGCCTTGGACAGTTTCGAATTGCACCCGGACTTTGAAATCGCCTGTGTGGCTGCGGAACCCATGGTGGTGAACCCCATCGCCATTGACTGGGACGCGGGTGGCCGCATGTGGGTGGCCTCCACGCCCGGGTATCCCTACAAGGAGAAGTTTTCTGGGATTCCAGCCCACGACGAGATCCAGATCCTGACGGATCGGGACGGTGACGGGATCATGGATGAGCAGCAAGTTTTCTACCAGGGCCTCGACCTGGTGACTAGTTTGGTGCGCCACGGGCAAGGCGTGATCGTCACGGCTGCGCCAGAGATCCTGTACCTAGAAGACACGGATGGGGATGACCGGGCGGACAAGACAACGGTGCTTTACTCCGGCTTTGGGTACGGGGACACCCATGCGGTGATCAGCAATCTCTGCTGGGGCCCCGATGGCTGGGTCTATGGAACCCAGGGCTATAGCGGGGGCGCTTCAAGGGATATTCGCGGGTCGGCAGATCCAGATAAGAGCCTAGGTGCTATTCGAAACGGTCTCTTGCGGTTTCGCCCGGACGGGTCGGCCATCGAAATGGTCTCCTCCTATGGCAGCAACACCTGGGGTTTGGATTTTGACCCGGATGGAGAGCTGTTCTTCACCATGGCCAACGGGTCCCACGCCCGCCATGTGGTCTTACCCGAGCGTCGCCTGGAAGGACACCGATCAGGAGGGGTGAACTCATGGAAGGATATTGTCGACCACCGCAAGGTTTTCCCCGCCGCCCATGATGAGCGCATGGTTTATGCGCAAATTGATTTCGTAGGCGGCTTCACCGCAGCGGCCGGTTGCCTAGTTCAAAGCGGCGGAGCCTGGCCCTCTGAATTCGCAGGAGATCATTTTGTTTGCGAGCCCACGGTAAACCTGGTGCACCGGGACAGCCTGAGCCCCCAAGGAGTCACCTTCAATGCCAGCAAACCGCGCCAGGCCGAGTTTCTCGCCTCGCGAGATCTTTGGTTCCGCCCGGTGCACCTGCGTACAGGTCCCGACGGAGCAATGTATGTCTTGGACTTCTACAACCAAGCAGCAGTCCACAACGACACTCGTGGACCCGATCATGGCCCCACCAACGCAGCGGTACGCCCGGACAGGGACAAGTTGCACGGGCGTATCTGGCGAGTCCAGCACAAGAATGCTCCCGCGAACCGGGCGCTCCTACCACAGGATACGGCGGGCTTGATCGCGAGCTTGGGTCACCCCGGTTCCTGGCAGAGACGCACGGCGGAACGACTCCTGCGGGAGGAAGCGGGCCGGGGAATCACACTGCCCCTCTGGGAATCCCTGCGAGAATCGGATTCAGCAGCCGTGCGCATGCGCTGTCTGTCTCTGATTCATGATCTTGATGGCGACCCTGACAAGGCCGTGGCCGCAGTGGCCTGGGCCCTGCAAGATCGAGATCCGGCGGTGAGCAGACGAGCAGCGTTCTTGGCAGGTCCCTTGATGGCCAAGAGCAAAGCGGCCCGCAGCATGACCGCGCCCCTCCTGCACCTTGCCATCAACACAGAGGACGCACGCACGCGCATGGCAGCGCTGCTTGCTCTGGAACACGGCGACTTGCAGATTGCAGGGCTGAGTCAGCTGTTGGCGCTAGCCCCGAATATCACTGAAGACTGGACTCGCTCGGGCCTCACGGCGGCTCTCTTGAGCGATCCCCGTGCGAGCCTACGCGCCTTGCTGGATGCGGAAGAGTCTCCGGCCCTCGACGCCTTGGTGGCCGACCTGGGTCAGCAGATCGGCGCACGACGGGATGGACCTTTGACCAACCAAGCCCTCATTATCTTGGCCGCAACGGAAGGTCATGTCCCGGCCCGAATCGCCGTCCTGGGCGCCATGGATACCGCTCTCGGCCAGCGCTTTCGAGCCCAAGATGATCCCGCTGCAATTGCTGCGGTGACGCAACTCCTTGACCAAGATTCCATTCCCTTGGCCCGTGCCGCACTGGCCTGGACCGAACGATTTGAAGGCACCGCACTGAATGCCGCCGCCGCCGCCTTTGGACAACGACTGCTGCATACGGCGCAAGATCCGGAGGCCTCCTATGCAACCTGCATGAACGCCATTAGGGCCCTCTTGCCAATCCAGAATTTACGCCGGGACGCGGTGCAGATTGCGGGAAAAATGCTCGTGCCCCACGCACCCCTCGAAGTGCAATTGGAAGTGATTCAATTGCTCAGCGCCTGCTTGGATGACCAGGTCGGGACTTTGCTGGCCAGCAGCCTGCCGGGACTCGGGCGCCAGGCACGGGATGCTGCGTTTGAAGGAATCATGACCCGCACGGAACGGGTGCCAGCCCTCTTGGGGGCCCTGGAGGAACGCACTCTACGCCCTTTGGATCTTGGACCGCGCCTGCTGCACCGCTTGCGGCACCACCCCTCCCCAGCAATCGCCCAAGAGGCCGGGCGGATCCTCGACACCTACAACACGAACGACTCGGTCTTGGCCCAACTGGAAACCATGTTGCCCCTGGTAAGCGTTCCGGGGGACCCGAAACTAGGAGCGACCCTCTTTGGGGAACACTGTGGCATCTGCCACAGTTTTGAGGGCCAAGGTAAAGCGGTTGGTCCCGACCTCACCGGCATGGGCGCCCATGGGATCGAAGAGCTCTTGAACATCGTGCTCGATCCCAATCGAGAAGTGGACCAAGCCTATGTGGAGTATGTGGCCCAAACCGTCAACGGCGAGACCCACACTGGAATCATGGTACGGGAAACCGCCGAAGGCATCGTGCTGCGCAACACCGGCGGCGATGCGAGTGTGGCACGGCGTGACCTGGAAAGTTTGCGCTCGACGGGAATCTCGCTGATGCCCACGGGCCTCGGGGATTTGGGTACCGATGTGTTGCGTGACATCATGACCTACCTAACCCAAGATTCCCAAGGGTTGCAGATTTTGGACCTGGAGTTGGTGGCCAATGTGAACTCCGGGGAATACCTATTCGATGATCAACGCAACGAGGGCTACACCTTCAAGCGCATGGGAATCTTGGAAATCGAAGGCGTGCCTTACAGCCTGCGCGATCCAGCGTCCCTACCCAGCGGAAAGAACATTCTCGTGCTCAAGGGCGGCCCCGACAATAGCCAAGCATCCAAGACCGATTATCCACAGCGCGTTGTCATCCCCGTGAACCAGACCCTAGCCCGGGTGCATATCTTGGGCGGAGTCGCAGCCTGGGGCCATCCCTATGGCACCAAGGAAATCTCTCCCCTGGTGGACATGACCTTTATGTTCGAGGACGGCAGTAGCGAGACTCAGGTTCTGTCCAACGGCATTCACTTTGCCGATTGGATTGGGCACTACGATGTGCCCGGATCAACCTTTGTGCCGGATTTGTTGGCCCACGGTCCAGGACAGGTGCGGCGTTTCACGGTGTCTCTTTCCGAAACTCGCCATGTGCAGGCCATCGTGCTCGAGAGCCGTGATGTTCTCGGAGCACCTGTATTCTTAGCCATGACAAGTGATATCAATCCAGGCAAAGAGGTCTCCCCTCCCAGCCTTCCCACGCGCCCCACCAAGGACCTTTCCCCCATCAACACCTGGATCTTCGGCGGTGGCTCAAGCCATGACTTTGCCCGTTGGTACCAGCAAGAGGACGTCAAATTCCTGACGACGCCAGAGCGCCAGGTTCAATACACGGACAACGAGGAGACCCTCTGGGCCGGACTCGAAACAGGCGACACCCTGATCTTCTGCACCAACCAAGCCTTGGCAGAGAAAACCCAAGACCTCATCAACCGCCATGTGGCAGAAGGCGGAAGCCTCTTGGCCCTGCACCCAGGAGTCTGGTTCAATTGGGCCGAGTGGCCCGAACTCCACACCAAGATCTTGGGCGCCGGCGCCTTCAGCCACGAGCCCCTACGCGGCTTCGATGTGCGCATCGAATCTGCCCGCCACCCGGCCATCCAAGGCGTGCCCCTCACATTCGAAATCGTTGACGAACTCTACCGGGTCAAAGCGCCCGCCGACGCCGACCTACCCATCGAAGTCCTCGCCCGCGCCCTGTCCCGCCACGGGGGCGACTCCTTCCCCTGCGTCTGGGTCCCCGACACGGGGGCAGGCCGCGTGCTCGTGGTCACCCTCGGCCACGACGGCCGCGCCCACCAACTTGCGGCCTTCCAATCCCTGATGCGTTCCGGGGTCAATTGGCTCGAGAGCAAACAGTAACTCCACATCCTGGGAGATCTGCGCCCTTGAGCACGCCCCGATGATTCCCGCGGGGTTGTCCAGCTCCATAGACCCTGGGGCACAAGCCGAAAAAGTGCGGCCCCATATGGAAATGATACCCTGGCCCCATGAACGTTTATCTGATCGCCACATGTGACACCAAGGGTGCCGAAGCAAACTTCCTTGGGCAGGAGCTCAGTCGCCAGGGGATGAATGTGCGGATTGTGGATGTGGGTTGTTTGGGGAAGTGCACGATTGATGCACACATTTCTCGAGACGAGGTGTTTGAAGCGGCGGGAACTTCGGTGCTGGAGCTCACCCAACAAAACAATCGAGGGCTCGCGGTGGATGCGGCGGCGCGCGGAGTCCGAGCCATTGTGCTGCAAGCCTTCGTCGCGGGCGAACTGGATGGGGTGATCAGTCTGGGAGGCGGGGCCGGGACCATGATCGGGACCAGTGCCATGCGTGCTCTGCCCCTAGGTGTGCCCAAGGTCATGATCTCCACCATGGCAGCAGGGCAGGTGCGACCCTATGTGGGCGACAAGGACATTTTGATGCTGAATTCCGTGGTCGACATCAGCGGGCTGAACCGTATCAGCCGACCGATTTTACGCAACGGAGCCGGGGCTATGGCGGGCATGGTGCGGGTTCGGCAAGAGTCCAGCGCAACCCCCGATGAGGGCGCAGACCGGCCGTTGATCGCCGCCAGCATGTTTGGGGTCACGACCCCCTGTGTGGAAGCGGCGCGCACAATTTTGGAAGAGGCCGGCTACGAGGTGCTGGTGTTCCACGCCACGGGCATCGGCGGTCAAACCATGGAAGCTCTGATTCACGAGGGGCTCCTTGCGGGGGTCCTCGACGTCACCACCACCGAATTGGCGGATGAACATGTGGGCGGAACACTTTCCGCGGGCCCCCAGCGATTGCGCGGGGCGGCCTCCAAGGGCGTCCCCCAGGTGGTTTCCGTGGGCGCCACGGACATGGTGAATTTTGCTGCCCGGGACACGGTCCCGGCGGTCTTTGGCGAACGCCAACTGTACACCCACAACGAGCAGGTCACCCTGATGCGCACCACCCCCACCGAGTGCTCCGCCATCGGGCGCATGATCGGTGAGCGCGTGGCAGAGTCCACCGGCCCCGCAGCGATCCTGCTCCCGGGTCGGGGCGTTTCCGCATTGGATACAGAAGGCCAGCCCTTTGACGACCCCCTCGCACGCAAACAACTGTTCGAGGCAGTTCAAAGCAACAGAGGCTCTGTGCCTTGTTCTATCATCGACGCCCACATCAACGACCCGGCCTTTGCCCGGGCCGCGGCCGAAACCCTCCTCTCACTGATCTAGTCCCCATGTCCTCCATCGAAATCCAAAACGACAACTCCCGCTCGGGAATCCTGACACGCTTCCGGGCCCAAATTGCCCGGGGAGAACCGATCATCGGCGGAGGCGCAGGCACCGGCATCTCGGCCAAGAGCGAAGAGGCCGGCGGCATCGACCTGTTGATCCTCTACAACTCTGGCCGCTACCGCATGGCGGGTCGCGGATCCACTGCGGGACTCATGCCCTATGGCAACGCCAACCAGATCGTGAAAGAGATGGCCTTTGAGGTGATCCCCGTGGTCAAGCACACGCCGGTCCTGGCTGGAGTCTGCGGCACAGACCCCTTCATCATGCCCCAGCTCTTCTTGGACGAGTTGGTCGCCCTCGGTTTCAGTGGCATCCAGAACTTTCCCACGGTCGGACTGATCGAAGGCCGTCTGCGCGCAACCCTCGAAGAAACCGGCATGGGTTATGGCCTAGAGGTTGACATGGTGCGACGGGCCCACGAAATGGATCTCTTGACCACCCCCTACGCCTTCAACGCCGACGAAGCGCGCCAGATGACAGAGGCCGGTGCCGACATCGTAGTGGCCCACATGGGTTGCACCAGCGGTGGGACCATTGGCGCAGAGACCGTCGATCCCCTCGACGACTGCCTCGGTCTGATTGAAGAGATCGTGGCTGCCGCCAAGAGCGTGCGCGAAGATGTGATCTGCCTCTGCCATGGCGGTCCCATCGCCATGCCCCCCGACGCGGACTTCGTCCTGCAACGGGTCGAGGGCATCGATGGCTTTTATGGGGCCAGTTCCACCGAACGCTTCCCCACAGAGATCGCCATCGCCGAACAAATTCGCGCCTTCAAAGCCCTGCGCTTGCCCAAGGCCTAAAATTTCATGAGCGCTCCCCTACGATTTGTTCCCACAAGCGCCGCCCAGGTGGAATGGGCTCGTGACCAAAAGCACGAGTGGCTTGTGCGCGACGGACTCACCGGCGAGGGCGACCTGGCCATGGTGCGCGTGACCATGGAGAGCGGTCAATCCCACGAATTCCATTCCCACCCGGCCATGGAAGAGATCCTCTACGTGCTCAGCGGCCGTTGTATCCAATCGGTGGCCGAAGAAAAACAAGAGCTCTCAGCTGGAGACACGGTGCACATTCCTATGGGAGTCCCCCATGCGACCCACAATCCCTTCGCCGAACCGCTTGTGTTCCTGGCGATCTTGACCCCAGCGGTGTTCGATGGGAAAGAGACTATGGACGGAGCCTCCTGAAAGCTGTTCCGCGTCAGCGCGTTCAATCATCAAGGGGCTGCTCGCCGCAGGGCTAGGCCAACTCGTCATCGGCCACATGGTACTGCGGATCTTCGATCATGTTGACTTCGACCATATTGCCAGCCTTGTGAAGAAGCTGACGGCAGTCAGGGCTCAGGTGTCGCAGGTGGAGTTTCTTGCCCAGGGCCAAGTAGCGTTCGGCCAAGTTGTCGATCGCTTCGATTGCTGAGTGATCGGAAACTCGCGCATGTTGGAACTCAACAATCACCTCCATGGGGTCATTTTTGGGGTCGAACAGCTCTTGGAAGCTTTTGCTGGAGCCGAAGAACAGTGGCCCCCGCAAGGAGTAAATCTTAGCACCAGCGGGATCCGTTTCCGTGACCACGTGAATGACCTTGGCGTGTTTCCAGGCAAACACAAGGGCCGAGACCACAACGCCCACGAAAACAGCAACAGCAAGGTCTGCCGCAACAGTGACCCCTGAAACCAGGACAAGCACGAATGCATCACTCAGGGGAATCTTCTTCATGACCCGGAAACTGGACCATTCAAAAGTGCCCAAGACGACCATGAACATGACCCCCACAAGGGCCGCAACGGGAACCATTTCGATAAGCGGCGAAGCAAAAACCACAAAGGCAATCAAGGTCAGCGCTGCGGTGATTCCCGAGGTGCGCCCGCGACCTCCGGAATTGATGTTGATCATGCTCTGCCCGATCATCGCGCAGCCGCCCATGCCTCCGAAGAACCCACAAGCGATGTTTGCAGCTCCCTGGGCCACGCATTCACGGTTGCCCCGGCCGCGGGTATCGGTGATCTCATCCACAAGGGTCAAGGTCAAGAGTGACTCGATCAATCCCACCGCCGCGAGAATTACCGCAAAGGGCAGCACGATCCACAGGGTCTCAAAGTTCAGGGGCACCATTGGAATCGAGAAGGTCGGCAGTCCCCCCGCTAGGGAGGCGTCGGCGTCCCCGGTCATGGTGCGCAGGTAATCAACGATGGTCGGGGCGTCCAGATTGAAGCCCGTGGCCACAAGGGTGATGCAGACGATTGCCGCCAAAGACGAAGGGACAGCCTTCGTCCACCTTGGGAGAAAGTGAGTGATCGCCATGGTGG
>Ga0302119_10000972_pt1 | contig 12944 bp, 15 predicted proteins | sample AG5_Tmax_MG_FD_203114 | JGI IMG/M metagenome (GOLD analysis project Ga0302119, IMG submission 203114) | Marine microbial communities from Western Arctic Ocean, Canada - AG5_Tmax | ecosystem: Environmental > Aquatic > Marine > Oceanic | place: Canada: Western Arctic Ocean | collected 2017-10-01 | reverse complement strand
AATAGCAATTGCTGCATTTGTCCTTCTTGCAGAGGCAAAATTTAACGAAACTGGCGGGATGATGATAGTAGGTGCAATCATACTCATAATAATTGCAGGTATATTCGATGCATTAGATGGGGCTCTAGCTCGTCATCAAGGTACTGATGGACCATATGGGGATTTTCTTGATCATACAATAGATCGTGTAGTAGATATTGGACTTTTAATTGCATTAGGAATGAATATTGCATTTGTTGATAATATAGGTTCAGGGGCTATGGCTGCAATGCTAACTCTATTAGGATCATACATGGGAACACAGGCGCAATCAGTTGGTTTAGGAAGAATATATGGGGGATTTTCGAGAGCAGATAGGTTAGTAATAACAATGGTAGGATTGTTAGCAGCAGCAATTCAAACCTTCACAAACACTGCTGGCATTGCTAGTGACTCTATTCACGAATATTTTGATTGGATAATTTTGGGCAATTCTGAATTGAATGGCATTACATTTGCAATAGCATTTTCTGCATGGGGAGGAGTATACACATTTATGATTAGATTCTTAAAAATAAGAAAAGGTTTGTCGGGCTAAATTGGTAAATTTAATTACATACTAAAACATACATATGGCTCCCTCACAATAGGGCAATGGTTATCCCTATCTGATGCACCTGCTATTCCATGAAGCATCTAATCGATAGAGTTCTCGAGCTTCAAGAGGACGAAATTACACCTCAGCATAAGGTTGAGCCAGTAGAAGATTTGAATCTTAATGAGTTGTTGAAATCACTACAACCCCGTATTCGTGTCTTTGGAATGGGTGGAGCAGGTAGTAACGCTGTAGCTAGATTGGAAGCTGAAGATTTATTTGATGATGAATATGTAAAAGGTATGGCAATAAATACAGATGCTCAACATTTGTTGAAAGTAGCGGTAAAAAATAAAATTTTGATAGGCCGGACAGCAAGAGGTCGTGGAGCTGGAGGTGATCCATTTGAAGGTGAAAAGGCTGCCTTTGAATCTGAAAGAATATTGAAGACTGAAGTTGAAAATTGTGACCTCGCTTTCATAACTGCGGGATTAGGTGGTGGCTCTGGTACAGGAAGTGCGCCAGTCTTGTCTAGATTAGCAAAATCTGAAGGTGCTTTGACGATAGCAGTTGTTAGTTATCCGTTTCTTTCAGAAGGTTCTCTTAGGAAACAAAATGCTGATTGGGGTCTTGAACGATTAAAGGAGACATGTGACACCGTAATAGTACTTCCAAATGAAAGGCTTTTAGAGATTGATACAGTTAAAGAATTGCCATTAGATGCAGCATTTCGGGTAGCCGATGAATTACTAGTTAGAAGTATATCAGGGGTATCGGAGATGATAAGTAAAGAAGGAATTGTTAATCTAGATTTTCAAGACCTTAAAGCTGTACTCAGCAATGGAGGAGGCATTGGAGTAATAGGCCTCGGAGAGGGCAAAACAGCAGAAATAGCAACAAATGAAGCATTGGAAAACCCATTACTAGATATGGATATTTCAGATGCTAGAGGTGCACTAATAAATGTAGTCGGTGGGCCTGGTTTATCTCTGGGAGAGTCTGAGAAATGTGCAAAAATAATTCGGGAAAAAATAAATCCTTACGCACGAATAATATGGGGAGTGACCACAGATGAATCACTAGGTAATGACATGCGTGTTCTACTTGTTCTGACTGGTGTAAAGTCTGAACAAATACATGGCGCATCGATGCATACTCAGATGAAAAATCTAAGGAGTAGGACAGTAGAATTTATCTCTTAAATTAAATAATATCTATGATACTCGTTATGCATCTTTTCCCGTTGCCCTTAAATGGAATTGGCTGGACGCTTGGCCGATTTGAGGGAGAACGATGAGTGTCGAAAATTCCAAAGTTAACAAAGTTGAGGAGAAATTCCAAGACTGGCAGGACGATATTGAAGGTCGAGTAAGGAGTTTGCAAACTGGTTCTTATGCAAGAATTCTCAAAATGGCAAGAAAGCCGTCTCCTTCACAATTTCGTCAGACATTGATAGTTTGTGGCATCGGTATGTTGATACTAGGTTTGTTTGGTTTCATAGTCCAAGCACTAATGAATAACGTATTTCCTTCATTTTTTAATTGGTTAACAGGAGCATGAGGTGTAAAAATGTCTGAAGCATTCACAGTTTATCTAAGAAATGAAGAACAAGTTCTCTTGATGCAGAGGTCTGATGAAGTCTCTGATTTCCCAGGTGCATGGGATGGAATTTATGGAATAGGCGATCCTAGTGACTTGGATGCTGTGGCAAAAAGAATACATGAATGTACAGGAATTCCTCAAGAAGAATATGAATTTGTACGTACAGGAACCGCACGTGGTTTAGAATATGGCAACAGACTAAATGATGTTACGCCAATATTATGCATGTGTAAAACAACAGATGTTGTGCCTAGTACAATTTACAAAAATAGTGAATGGGTAGATCCAGGTAGAATTAAAGAAAAAGAGTATAGCACTCCCAAACTTACTGAAATGTATGGAGATGTAGCTAGTTATCTCTACATACTTAAAGTATCAATAGGTCAAGAATCTAATGTGGCGAATGAATGTAGGGCTAGACTAAGTGGAACAGGTTCACTGGTTGATTGTCAAGATGAAATATTTGCGGTCCTAGTATCCAACACCACAAGAGGGTATATTTTCATAGAAGCATCTGCCATTCATTTTGTTGAGAAATTGATTGGTCGAACAGGAATTAATGTTACTCCACTTAAGAATTGTAGAAAAGTTCTACCGGGTGAGTCGCCTTTAGAAGATGTATTACCATATCTTACACCGAAAGCAGCTACATCGGGTATAGAAGAAGGATGTATCTGTGAAATCATAGGAGGCGCTTTTAGAGGTCAAAATGCAAGAGTTATACGTGTTAATGAGGCTAAAGAAGAGGTGACTGTTGAGCTTTTCGAGGCTGCAGTCCCAGTATCTCTCCGATTGAGAGGCGATCAGTTGCGAGTAGTACAAAGAGTAGAATAATCAGATTAAGGAGATTAAAATCTAGCGCAACATGCTCAAATAGTGAAGGTCGGTCGGCGAGACACACATACAGGAGGATATACAGATGTCGGATAGAAATGAAACACCACACATGGTGAATCAAAAACTCGGCGTAAAGACATGTAATGGCTCTTGGGATGAATCTACTGAGAATTTGACAATGAGTCAAATAATAGAATTAGCAGAGAATCAAAAAGATCGTTTAACAGGTTCAAACCTATATGCACGTTGCCGAGAAGTAATGGGAACATGTGTATCAATGAGAGTTAATATTGAAGGAATGCGTCCAAAGGAAGCATTGAGTGCAATGAGTGAGGGGAGATTTAGCGAGCATTTTAGTTAAATTAAACACGAATTGCGGAAGAAGGAAACTTCGTTGACCGCAGAGGTGAAAGAAAATGGAAAATAATTTACAAGTAGCAATTCAAACAGCTGTTGATGGTGCTCCGGAACGTAAATTCGTTGAGTCATTAGAAATGTCAATAACACTGAGAGATATTGATTTAAAAAATCCTGCCAATCGTATTCAAGAAGAAGTAAGGCTTCCTTCAGGAAGAGGGAAAGAAATACGAATTGCAATGTTTGCTGGTGGAGAAATGGCTGCAAAGGCTAAAGCTGCAGGATTAGTAATTATTGACCCATCGACTATTGAAGATTTAGGCGGGAATCGTCAAACTGCTAGAAAAATGGCAAATAACTATGATTTCTTCCTATCAGAGATAGCCCATATGGGAACTGTGGGTAGATTCCTAGGTGTGGTATTGGGTCCTCGTGGAAAGATGCCTCGGCCAGTGCCGCCTCCTGTTGATCCAGCTATGATAGCTGGTGGTTTGAAAGATACAGCAATAGTTCGATCAAGAGATAAAATAACCTTTCATACTGCAATAGGATCTCGTGCACAATCTATAGAAGAATTGACTGCTAATGCTTTGGCAATTTGGCTAAGAGTAATGGGTAGATTAGACCGTGGATCAAATAATATACGATCTTGCTACATCAAAACATCAATGGGACCCTCGATAAAAGTGGAGGTTATTAATTCATGATCCCTAAAGTAGCCACTTGGAAAGAAGGTCGTGTTTCTGAACTTACTGAGATAATTAGTAATGGAGGAGTTGTGGGTGTTGTAGATATTGGAGGAGTGCCGGCAAAGAATATGCTAGATATGCGTAGTTCTCTAAGAGGAATAATCACTATGACAATGGCAAAGAAAACTCTGATAAAGATAGCCTGGGTTCAATCAGGTCGTGAAGGAGAAGAGTTAGATGAATTGTTTGAAGGAGCATCACAGCCATGTATTGTACATAGTGACAAATTAAATGCATATGAATTATTTAATGAATTGAATAAAACTAGACAAGGACGTGCAGCAAAAGAAGGAGAATTAGCACCAATAGACATCATTGTGCCCGCTGGACCGACAGAGTTTGCTCCAGGCCCACTGGTTGGAGAGTTCAACGCTGTTGGAATACCTGCAAAAATAGATAAAGGGAAAATTGCAATACCAAAAGAGACTACTGTAGTTTCTGCAGGAGAGCCCATGTCTGCAGATCTTGGTATGATGTTAGCAAAACTTGGAATTAATCCAATAGAAATTGGCTTGATATTAATCGGAGCGGTTGAAGATGGATTATTAATGCCTGCATCCGAATTGGACTTAGACCTAGATGGTTTCAAAGACGATATTGTAGATGCTACATCCCGTGCATTCAATGTTGCTTGTAACGCGCATTGGTTCTCTACAGCGACTATTCCAATATTACTATCAAAGGCTAGCAATGAAGCATTTGCGGTAGCCATTGAAGCAGGCGTTGTCAATGATGATACTGCAGAGTACTTCGTAATGCGTGCAAATGCACGTATGCTGGCACTTGCCAGACAATTAGATTCCACAGCACTTGATGAAGAGTTGACAGCAGCAATAGGGGCTGCTACAAGTGCTGTTGCCGTATCCTCTGAAACGGCTGATTCGGATGCAGATACTTCGGTTACTGCGGATGGAGAGGAAGAAGAGGAAGAAGAAAGTGCCGGGTTCGATGGACTTGGCGATCTCTTCGGTTAAAAAAAAAGGTGAAAAAAATGGAATATGTATATGCTGCAATGTTACTGCACTCTGCTGAAAAAGAAATTGACGAAAAAAGTGTTAGCGGGGTATTAACTGCTGCTGGCGTGGATGCTGATAAGGGCCGAATAAAGGCTCTAATAACGTCCCTTGGATCTGTTGATATTGGAGAAGCCATGGCTACTGCTATGGCAGCTCCTACCACTTCAGCAGGCAGTGTTGCTGCTTCTACTGGGGGTGCTTCTGATAGCGCTCCTGCTGAAGCAGCTGCAGAGGAAGAACCTGAGGAAGAAGCCGGTGGCTTCGAAGGTCTCGGTTCTCTCTTTGGCTGAACTAGTAACAGCGATAAATAACAATACGCGAAGATGCTATGGGCGAGGGCCTAGAGGAACTTTCCATGATGCCGAGTCGGTTGGTCGAAATACCCGTCAGCGTCACACCCACGGATGCAATAAGAGCGATGAGAGAGATTGGTGAATATCGTAATTGGCAGATGCACAGAGTTGAAGAAACAAAAATGGTTAGTAGATGGGCAATAGTAATGCCCATTAGTAGAATAACAAGAGTATTGGGCTTAGTAGTAGATGATGGAGAAGCGAATGGCCTCTCAATTAGAACTTGGTCACATACACCTGGTTCAGCTGGAAAGATAACAATATTATCCTTTGAAGTACCAATTAATTTTGACGGTAAAACATGGATTGAATTTCTAAATGAATGGATTTCAAGACTCAAAAGATGCCCCTGGAAATGGAGTTTTGGTGAAAGATCTGTGATAGGATATTTTCAACCAGAATTTTATAAATCTAAATCTCAGTTAAAAAGAGAAGGAATAGATATCACAAAATGGTCAAAGATTGATTATTCTGAAGAATAATTTACACCTGTAACAGAGGAGTTGAAATGTTATCAGCCCGGCCGAATCATAGAATACAATGGACTTTGAAGACCTAGTGAATACTTCTCGTAAGAGAACTATGATTATGTGGAGTGTTATATTCATTATTGCATTTCCTTCTTACTTCGCAGTGATGCCATCATTAATTGATGATGAAATGCTTGGCGGCTCAAGTGGAATTAATGGAGAATGGGTTGTTAGTTTCGAAGAAACAACAGAAGTATTATCAGAAACAATAAATTTAGCAGATGGTGAATCATACGATACATTCTTTGATATTATTAGTGAAATAGATATAGGATATGTAGAATTGTCAGTTAGTTGTATGGATAATGATGATCCTGGTCCGGGATTTTCTGATAGTGTAGATGGAGTTAGCGATGTTAGTGGAGTTGAAGGCGAGTTTCAAGATCAGAATGATCAAGGAACTTGTGCTGGCGGTGGCGAATCTGGTTTTACTATGAGGTGGGATGTTACTTCCAACTATACGGGAGAAAATATTACACAAAGTGATATGAATGAGCAAGAAATAAGAGATGAATGGACGGATGGAGGATTTGGAAGGGGAACTTGGGGTGCAACAATAACTGCAGATATTAGCGCACCACCTGCGCCAATTGTAGGTGACATAGTAGATTCTGATGAAGATTATGAAATAGAATGGACCATGGTTTCATACATTTTAGTAATAGAACCAGTCATAGAAATTTAATAAAATAAATACTCAACATCTATGATTTAGCATGAATACGAATAATATCTCCATTCTGAACTTCGTAATCAGCACCTATAACTCGAGAGTTGCGTGCGTCTACTGCTCGGATGAAACCGTCGCCAAGATCTGTATGAACTGCGTATGCTAATCCTTTTGCAGTAGTACCTTCGGGAACAAGAATTGCATCAGGGAGTATATTTCCTTCTCCATCTATCCAATGTGTTTCATCTTGTACTGGATAAGCAACCCGATTTTTTAAAATATCAAAAACAACTTTGGATAATAAACCAATCAATCCACTGCCACCCCATGAATCAAGAGATTGTGTAATCGATTCCAGACCCTTTCTTTGTGCCTCTGATAATTTACTTTCCCCTTGTTCAGTTATTTCAAAATTAGAATGACCCGGAGTATGTGTAATTAATCCGGCACGAGATGCTCGTCTGAGGGCTAATTCTGCTTCAGCGCTAGTAGGCACCAATATTCCTCCACCTTTGTCTATTAATTCCGTAAGTTCGGGCCATGACTTTGAGGTCGACCTATCGGCTTTATTTGCTGCTATTGATATTGGAAAAAGTGCTTCTCGTATGGCCGAAGCGATTGTATTTAGTTCATCATCGCCCCAATTCCAAGGGACGCCTGCGTTTGGATATTTTCCATTTACTGCTATGATGCCAGCAGATATGTGTATTTCTTTTGCACCTATTCCAGTTAATTGGTCTAATAAATATGAATTTAATGCTCTTTCGCCCTCTGATTGGACACGCCTTGCTCCACGTTGCCAACCTGAACTAATAATTCCTTTAATCCACGCATCTAATTCTTCTAACAGGAAAATATGTTCTTCCATTGGTGTTGAACCATTTGATCCTATAGGATTGCCTTCTATGTCTGTAGATCCAGAAGTATCTACAACCTGTATTAAAGCGTCACACCTGGCTAAATCAGAAAGGAATTGATTACCACGCCCTCTTCCTTCGTGTGCGCCTGGAACAAGTCCTGCAACATCTACCAGTGTAATAGGTACAAATCTATTAAATTCAATACACGAACCAGAGTTAGGTGTACAAATACTTCCTTTTCTCTTACCATCATCTAAGTCATCATCTATTCTGCCATCTTTTTCTTTTCGTGTTCGGAGTTGGTAGCAGGCACAAGGATCTGGTAAAGGCAACCATGCTATTCCAACATTAGGTTCAATGGTCGTAAATGGATAATTAGCAATTTCAACAGGGTTTGAAGTTAATGCAGAAAAGACTGTTGATTTGCCAACATTAGGTTTACCTACTAAACCGATACGCATATTAAAACCATTAATTCAACAACGCCTTCATTCCTCTTCGTTTAATGAAGTAGGATTTCCCCTCACATTACTCTCCAGAGTAGGGACTACTGCAGTGTCCAAAACCGCCCCACTTGCTAAAATTCTACGGACAGTGGTAGCAGTAGTCAAAGGATAAGAGGAAGGTGCGAATGTGGTACTAGAAGGAGTAGTTGCAGAGGATATTTTTTCTCCTCTATAGAGGCCGCTGAATATATTAGTAGAATGGAATATTGCGCCTAAAACAGTTCCATAGAAAATAACTGATCCAGCTTTTCTTAAAGAATGTGATAAAGCGCTTGGATCTTCGACAAGTGCATTTTTCAAAGCTATATCTGCAATATCAGACATCATGGTAAGAATTAGACCTAATACTGCACCTCCCGAAAGTAACCAAAATGATAGTCTGGCTCTATTCTGTGAAAGTGGATATCGGCCACTTGCAGATGGTAATACTTGCAACGCGCCCCCTAACGATAAAGGAATAAGAATTGTCCATATGATTAAGAGATCTATAATATTAGAAATTCCTGTTAGTTCATTTGTTCCACTCAAGGTATCTGTTTGTACAAACAATGCGCCTATTCCTAATGGTAATAACATCCAAGCGCCGAAATTTATCTCTGGTATTCCTGCTGAATCAGGATTTTCGACAAAGGCATCAGTACCACGAAGAGTAATCAAGATATTGGCCGATAGTGCTATTATTGGTACTGCTGCAAGTGCCATTAGGAATGATCCCAATACATTATCTTGGTGTGAAACTACCAAATCGGCAGAAGTTAAACCGAGCATATCTACTGCCATGATTGGATCTACACTTCCCAGTGGGTTTATTGTGAAGATTGTGCCAAGAATTACTACACCAGCAAGAGTGCGGGACCATAGTGCATTACCTGAACCAAAACTAGCAGAATATAGGGATATTCCTGCAATAGATGAGAAGAAGAATGTGGCTCCACTTAAATGATACACCAACCATTGGCCAAGTCCTGTATCATATGCACCGCTAGCAAAAGTGGCAATAATAGCAATTGGATTACCAATTAATCCGAATATAATTAACCAGCCGGGGGCTGCTAAAACGACATTTGATGCTGCTTTAGTAAGGAGTTGGTTAGCAATAATTGCTGTACTAACAAGCAAATTAACTGCCGTACCTATCAAGATAACATCTAATCCTAATATGAAATGATTCTGTGAACCAATGATTAGGATAATTATAGAAAGTGTCCAAGCAAATGAAGTTAGGACAGCATTTTTTTCACTAGCTAAATCTACTTCTAGTAATTTAGGCAATATATGTAATCCTGAGCCAATTATGAACATCCCTACACAACCAAATAATGCAGCAAATTTACCTGCATAAAATAATTCTGATGAAACAGGATGATACCCCCACGCCGTAAGAGTGTGTAATGCGATTGGATCATGAGCAAGCCAAAGACCAATGAAAGTGAGTGTTGAAGAAAGGAATAGCCATACTACTCCTTGAATAATCCAAACTTTTGCACCTGAGCCTTTTCTCCCTTCAACAAGATCGGCTCCCGGGCCTAGTGCCTTTTCAAGCATGAATAGGCTCATGCCACGAACGACTTGGCCAAATGCGCCCAAGCCCTTCTGTATTACTACATATGAAATAGTGATTAAAGCCCAAAAAATTACTAAAGTTGATAGTATTGTATCCATAATAAAACCTCACTCAATTGTTGCCTCTGTCAAAATAGTACCTAAAATTGCGAAGGCCCCTATCATTGCACCTAAGATGAAGAACCATATTCCTGAGTCAAATACTCCTTCAAACATAGGTAATAGTGAGGAAATAACAGGAAGATCTTGCCCCGGATAAAGAATATTATATATCACCAAGAAGGATAGTGTTACTACTACTCCAATAACTAATATAACCCAAGAAGAAGAAGGTTCCTTCTCGCCCTGTAGAAATTGGCCTATTTTACTTGAATCGTCACTTGACATATCGACACCCAATGCATCCCCACGTGTGAGACATTCACAACCACCGAAGATTGCCCCTTAAGCATTAGCCGGATGCACCTAGTAGATTGGCTCAAGGTGCGCGGACTGTATCAACTCGAGAGGCACGTCTTTCGACCCCGGAACCAAGTGATGTTGGAAGGTTTGAATCATTATCTATCTCTGCTCTCCAAACCTTTTTACAAGAACAGTTAATATTAGAGAATTCAGTTAAATTACTTGAAACTGAATATCGTTCTATTGCGGCAACAACATCTGAATCACAAGAACCGCAATTATGTGCTCCCCTTATTCTCCCACCTGCAGTTGGATGGACTATTGTACGGCATTCTAATTTAGATATTTCATCATGAGTTTTTTCAATCATGTCAACTAATGACCAAAGCCAAGGTGGCCTAAATTCTCTATTTCTAAACAATCTATCTACAATTGTACCCCTCTGTATATTCATCGGATTTATGGAAACTTCATCAGAAAGAGGGGCGACTTGTTTGACCCATTTTGTAGTAAGATGTAAGGCATCTCCTTCAGACATAAAAGGTGGTTTGAATATTAAATATGTTTTCACTCTAAGATTGTTTTCTCGCAATAAATCAACTGCTGTATGCCATTGTTTTGTCGAAAAACCTTTGTTGACATGGAACCTTAAGACAGTGTCATCGTAAGCCTCCAAACCTAGAGCAATAGTACATCCAGGATGCTTTGTAGCTAACCATGTAATTTTTTCAGGATGGCAGAGTTGTGCTTGGGCTTCGACGACCAAATGCATGCCACGTTCGTAAGTTTCGAGTAAAACTGCTTCTTGAAAATCAATAGGAATTTCTTGATCTTCAAAAAATGTACCTGATGTATAAACCTTAATCATATCACAACCAGCAAAATCCTTTGTTTGGCGTTTTGCTTCTTCCCACTGTGCGAATAAATTCTCAGATGTGACATCATCTCTTACATCATTAAAATAGCCGCAAAAAGTACATCCTGATTTCCACCACCAAACACATCCCTTTGTTCTCAGTATTACAGTTGCAGCAGTGCAAGCAGTTCCATCAGGAAGATTTTCTGGCGTTTTATAGACTACTGCAGGAATGTCAGCATCCCATGATTCACGCCTTGAAATAGAGTGAGGAGTATTCTCTGGTGCTTTTACTAAGTGGTGTATTTTTATGGCTTTTTTACCATCACCAATCAAGCCCGAAGCATTAGCCATGATTGTTGCGTGGGACTTTGCGTCTTGATACTGCCGAATATTTACCCTCTTGGCATTTCAATGATGCTTGGCCTAGTCCTAAGAAAAATCCTGATTCGTGTGGGTGTCCTGAGGCAGTGGGCATAGTTTTCGAAATGCAATTATGTTCATGAGGTGTTCTATCATTTTTCTATTCTGTAATGATGGGCCCCTCTATTACGCCCGCATACACTAGGGCCCTGTATTACGCCCGCATACACATGGGGCCCCTTTGTGACGTAGGAATCACTATCACCCCTAGTTCCCTGTTGAGGGTGTGGGGGAAAACAAGTGTGCTTTCGAGGGCTGTAATGCCTTGGAGTTTAGAACAACTGGATATTGCTTGCGGCACAAAGATGAAAATCCCGACGAAAAGACTCCTGCCATATCCAATATTGACTCTACCGAATCTACCTCTATCAAGAGTGTCTTTGGGTTTATTTTGATGATGTTTGGGATTTCCATTATAATTACTGGAGTAGTTTGGTTTATGGAAGATGGCACTCATTGGTATGCTCAAACGTTCGGGATAATTACGGTGATGATCGGGGTACCTGTCTCTGTTTTTGGCCTTCTTCTATTGGTCATACCATCGAGAAGAAAGGAAACCACCATTGTAATGAATACTCAAGAATCTTCACAGATGTGGTGTGCCGAATGCCCAGAATGCGGGTCTCTGAACGCCGGGACAATGAAACAAATGGAAGGTCAAATAAAATGCGGCGGGTGTGGGGTTCTCCATTCATCTGAATCACTGAAAAAGTACGATCCATAGCAAAGTTGGCATTGATCACTATTGATTTATGCGTCTACCTCGATAACCTGAATTGTACAGGCATCATCGAGGGTCTACTGAGCGACCCCTGAATGACAAAGGCCATCATAATGGGTCTGGAGGTAGAACCCAAGATTACGGATATGTCACAAAGCAACCGTGGTACTCAGTGGCATCATCTTCCCTACCCCTCCGCTCGTATGTAATCGGATGAGGAGCCCTTGCGATTGACTGCAAGACCTCACGCGAAACTGAGAATGGAAAGCACCACATATGCCAGCACACCTAGAACACTCAAACTGAGATACATGAAAGTACCCCAAACCGAAACGGTATTTTCAGACACCCTAGAGACCAACTTCTGTTTGTTCCCTGATTCCGACAGCCCCTGTTCACGACAAATATCGCGAAGCTCCCCCCGAGTCTTTCCTTCTAGCACATCCCTGTATCTATCCTCGCGCCTCCCCTCTAAGAACAGAGATTGAAACAACCCTGCTACCACTAGAAAGACAGCTACTATGGTTGCACCGATTATACCCAACACCGCGACAATCAAGAATATCCCGAAAATAATCAGGGGAATCCCTGTTGGAAGAGACACACCAAACATCAAGATCAGTATCGCTGCCAGAGAGAGTAACTTCAGCTCTATCGCTGAGGTTCCCATTATCGTTTCCAGTAACAGCCTCAACTGGACCGAAGGGTCCTGTAACTCCTCATCGGAGAAACGACTTAGGGATTGCATTTCCGGATTGAATATTCGGTTAATACCCCATAACCGACGTTGACTCTCTAACTCCTCCTTAGGAAATGCCGGCGCACCCCTGCCTTGCTCTTCTTCCCCGCCCATATGTTCCAGTAACTCCTCTGGGTCTTATCTGTTTTCACGGCCCTTCGCCCGTATGTAATCGGAGGGGTACCC
>Ga0302119_10000970_pt1 | contig 12951 bp, 17 predicted proteins | sample AG5_Tmax_MG_FD_203114 | JGI IMG/M metagenome (GOLD analysis project Ga0302119, IMG submission 203114) | Marine microbial communities from Western Arctic Ocean, Canada - AG5_Tmax | ecosystem: Environmental > Aquatic > Marine > Oceanic | place: Canada: Western Arctic Ocean | collected 2017-10-01 | reverse complement strand
TACCTCAGAGGGTGTCGTAGATATTGCCGTTCCCACGAAGGAAGTTAAACAGATCCTGTGGGAGATCATAGTGATCCCCGTCAACAAAGTCCCAAGGCTGGCCGTTGAAATACATTCTCCAAGTGCCCTTGACACGGGCACGCTTGGTTTCAGGAACGACAGTAACTGGGGTGGGCTCAACCACCGCCAACTCTTCCGCCTGAACATGCGCTTCGGTAACGTCTGTAGTACTGGAGGCATCCTCAGTACGAGCCCGGGGCTTACTTGTCGGGGCCTTCTTTGTGGTGGCCTTCTTCTCTGCCATGTTAATCTACTCCTGTGGTCTTTCCGTTAGGGGGTTACCGGCGGCGGGGGGGAGAGACTCGTAGGCCCCTGCCCCCCGCACCACCATATTACACCAGCGCCTATGCTAGGCGATGGCACCACCAAGGGTGTTGATGATCACCCGGGACTCATGGGTGATAACACCAAAGCCCCAGATGGCATACCAAGCGAGGCCGTGCTCACGACCGAAGTCGATCACGCCGCCATCTCGCAACTCCACCGGAAGAGCGATGGCCTGCCCGAAGGCGTTGTCACCGATCATCACGGAGTTGTAAGCGTTGGCGTTCTCCTGAATGCCAGCGGTACCAGCGTCGGTATCCACTCCGGCCATGGCCGACAGGGCCGAGCCGGTAGCAGTACCATCCAGTCCCTTAGAAACCTGAGTGGTTTCAATGAAGACCACGTCGTACAGGCGACCGATCTCACCGAGCATGAAGTTGCCGGGTGCAGCATACTTCGTGACCTCAATGAACTCGGGCCAGTCACGCAGGGAACGGCTCTGCGACGGGTGAACGAAGCAGACGTAGGTGTCACCCAGTCGCGGAATGTTCTCCGCAGCGAGGGTCTCAACCGCATCCTTGATAGTCGTGGGGGACAGGTACCCCGGTGAAGCAGCCGTACCAATGGTACCACCGTCATAGGGTGAAACCGTGGTGCGGGCACCAGACTGCTTGGTCCGACCGAAGGTGAGCGACGGAGCAACCGCCGAGCCTCCGCCGAACGGAATGCCAGCCTTGTACAGGGTGTTACGTGCCTCAATATCCATCGACTGAGCCATGTGACGGCCCAGAAGACGGGACGACGACGCCATAACGTCATCGAAAGAAGCGTTGAGGAGCAACTCAGTAACCGAGATAGCCTGACCACGTTCAGAGACCGTGATCTGGATCTGGCTAGCCGAGAGTGCTGTGGGCTCCATACGGGTACCCTCAGTCAGTGTCGCACCAGTATTCTGGTCGACTCCGAGGTTGGTGTAACGCATGAAGTTGACGGTGAGACCCGGCATAACGCCAAGTTCCGTCTTCTTTACAGCGAACTGCTCAAAGCGAAGTACAGGCATAGCCTGAAACAAGATTTCCTTGCTCCAGATAGTCTGAATCGCTGGGGTCAGCGCTGTGTCTGACGAGTAGCCGGTTAGCGAAGACTGGTCAGCAGCCGTCGTAATCGAACCACCCGAAGGCGCAGGTAGGGCCATTGGGGATTTCCTCCGTTAGGGGACTATGGTTTTATGTTGTTAAAAGCGACCCTGTGAGGGTCGCGCCTTTAGGAGCCTGTCCCGCATTTGCATGTACTGTTCCATCGGCATGTCGCGAATATCCTCCGCAGTTAGCGTCTGCTGATTGTCCATCTGAGTTTCCATTGGCCCGACAGGGGGAGCCGTTACCGGTGACCCCCTCAATCCACTCGGTTGAGTGGACTGCTGGATTGACTCCAGTATAGCACTACTGCGTTCCTTAAGTACCGCAATAGAGTTTTCGATCTCCTCTTCCGTGGTGCCGGAGATCAAATCACGGAGTTCAGGAATGATGTATTCCCCCTCCTCGGTAATACGCCTCTGGTGGTAAACCTCCAGTTCACGGAAACGACGCTCCTTTTCAAGCATCGCATCCTGAGTGGCACGCTCCTCTTCGATCTTGGCGAGACGGCCCTCCCATTCCGTTTCCACGGTCTTCAACTTCTCATCGAACTCAGTCTCACGCTTGGTGATGAGTTCCTTGGCGCTCAGTTCTTCGTTTTCGCGCAACCTGTTAGCGTCGGACTCAGCCTTGGCAAGCCTTGCAGCCTCAGCCTTGGTCTCTTCGCTCTCGGTAGACAGGGAAGTCAACTGTTCCTCCAGAGCCTTGACTCGTCCATCGGAGTCTTCAAGACGCTTGTACATCTTGTCCTTCTCCTGAGTACGAATACGCTCCACGTCGTCCTCAGAGAAGGATCGACTGGGGGAGGAATCGTCAGAACCTATGTCAAAGGCTGCTTCGGTCATGTCGGTCTTGTCTGGTACTTTCTCCACAGTTGGAGGGAGCACTACTACATCAGGCGATTTACCGCCAGAATCCTTATCTGCCATGGCTGTTTCCTTACCTAGTTTGGCTTATGTGGTCTTGATTAGTTAAACTTATTTGTTATTCTTCTTCGGGAACACGGCGTTGGGCGAACCTCGCACCGTATGCCCTTTGAATCAAATTATCCAACATCCCTGCGTCTTCCCCTACAGCGGGTACCCCCGGAAGGACTCCCCCGCCCCCGGACTCAGACGAACCGTTACCAACCGGAGCGGCCCCCTCAGGTGGAAGCATCCCAGTGGCTGCGAAGATTGCCTGCTGAACCTGTGCGTTGAACATTTCCAGCGAGCCCTGATCAATAGCGTCTTCCATCTGCTCCTCAAACACCTCATCCATCTTCTCATTCGGGAACTCTTCCCCGAGTAGTTTGAGGGCACCACGCTTGGACTCAAGTCCAAGAGCCAACTTGGCCTGAACCTCATTAAGCGTGATAAGCACGTCTACTGGCAATGGATCTGGCCAGTGGCAGGTGGTCTGGTATGTGAGCGGGTCAGTGGGGTCCAGTTCAATGGCGTTATCCTTCTCTGGCTTACCAGAGACAGACGGATCGTATACCAGCAACTGAGGCTGGAATACGGCTGCCGTTCGTATAACGATCTCGTTTACCCTCTCAAGACCCCTAGAGAAGTGGGTCTTCTTCATACTATAACGGTTCATCATTGGCTGATACTGAATAGCCAAAGCAACACCGCTGGTATTGGAAATGGGCTGGGTCTGGCCAAGGGCAGTTTCAGGCACACCGGTAAGTTCGTGCATCGTACGCTTAATCACAGAAATGAACTCAAGAGCACCTGCCATCTCCCCCCGTGATTCAAGGTTGAAGACGTTGCTATCCTTGGGCAACCCAGCCCAAACCTTCTTAGGACCTCTTTCCAACTGACTCGCCTTGGCTCCGGTGATGATGGTCACCGGGGCTGCGTGGTAGTTGATGATGTCCGAAACCTCTGCCATCTTCTCGTTCAACTCTCGGTTGAGAGGAATGATGTCCCAGATGTCACTCTGTCCCCAAGGAGATGAGGAGATTGTGGTGTTAGGAATGTGAACTATGGGTATGTGTCCGATGGCGTTGGGGTAGGTGTCCACCAACTCATCGTTGATGTACTGCTCCACTGTGTCATCAGTGATTATTTCAGTGAAGGTGTACACCTGACGAGTGCCCTCTGAGGCCGTGCCCCAGAACCGGTACTTCAACTTGAACCGAAGAAGCCTAGTCCTATCGTGGGGGTGGTACTCAGGGAAACAGTGTGCCGGGTTAAGGGGGAGAATGCGAATCTTACCCGGTATAGGAATGCCAATGGGGTCCATGTAGGGCTCCTCATAGGCCACCTTGACAAAGCAATCCCCTGTCACGGAGGCCAACTGGCCCATCTCCCATAGCACGTGTTCCTTGTTGTTGTGCTGTCCCCAAACCTTGTTTAGAAGGTGTGGAATGATAGCGTTGTTCTGTTCAGGGGTGCGGAACTGTACCCCCTTGCCAAAGCAGAAGTTAGTGATGTAGTCCGACATCGTGCGGACATAGTTCAAATAGAACTGGGACTCACCGAACTCTCGTCGGTATGCCCAGTGATGCCCGAGGTACCACGCCCACGCTGCCGAATACCGGTTCAGACGTGGCCCGTGGACCTCAAACTCCTCATCGGCCAGTTCAACTAGACCGAGGGGTGAGATTGCAACCGTGAGATCACTAGCAGACGCCCTATAGGACGGAGACCAGAAATCAACAGCCATGAATCACACCCTGTAACAACGGAAGGTAGTAGTAACTACTATACACCAGTTTCTGACTAGTTTCAGTCAACTAGTGAAGCAGTGCCCTTGGTTCCAACTTTGGCAGCGAAAGCGCCCTTGAGAACTGACAAAGCGGCGGCTGCTCCAGCACTGAGAACCATCTTCCAGTTGTCCACTCCAAGGTCAAGAACACTGTTGGTACCAACTGCTCCGATGGCGGCTTGGGCAAATGTGGAGGCAACTCGTTCTAGGAGGTCCCTGTTAAACATAGATAATCCTTTGATTGATGGATTTGAGAATGTCCGTATGGCTGTACATCAGCCTAGCATATTATACCCGATAGGGTGACCTCCTATTGTGAATACGACTTTCCTCGGTACATGGCCCAACCATCCCGTATTGTCACCATCTCTAGGTTGAACCTACCGTCGCCTTCCTCGTACTGCACCACACACAGACCCTGCTGCCAGTTCTCATGCCGCCTCAAGGGCCTGCCGTCTAAGTCGGTGCCCCCCTTGGTGGATGGCACCGCCCCGTCAATGCGAGCCAAGCAGCCGGGTGACGCTGCGACGACCGTTCTAGGTCCGTCGTAGTCCTCCCGAGTCATCTCTGCCCACTCACGACGATGGATATGTCCGTAAAGTACCGATACCTTCTCACGGTTCAGGTAAGCATGAGCGGTACTACCATTAGACCTAACCATGTCTCCGTGGATGACTTTGATGTGCTCATTGATCCACACACAGGAAGCGGGGTACCCAGCAAGGTACTCAATGTTGAAGTCATCCAACCTACACAGGCTGGGGACACTTAGAACCGGCCAACTTTCTGGACGAGCGCCAACACGTATACCGAAGGCTGCGGCTGCATTGTCCAACATGAAGTTGGTCAGTCTTTCCTCGTGGTTGCCCGCCAACCACTTGATCTCAGCATGGGGAGCAGCAGCCCTCAACTGGGCGCAAATCTCTGTGGCCCGGTCCACCGCTGCTTGGGTGGTCTGCTGGAAGGCTGGAGACAAACGGTACTTGCCCAACTCGGGGAGGTCCAGATTGTCCCCAACCAACACCAGCAACTCAGGTTTGATGTCGGATACCATCGCCACAGCCAACGCTATGGCCTCCTCGTCGTGAGTTCCCTCCAGTACCCCATCCTTGTTTCGGAAGTACCCGATCTGCATATCGGGAAGAACAACACAGTTTTTCAGATCCGAGGCCTTCTTGGTGGTAGTGACCTTGGGAAGTTTGACTGGGGGACCGGGTTGGATGACCGGCCACTCCGGGCCTGTTTCCCACGACGGAGAAATCTGGATACCAACCAAGTCGTGAATCTGCGCTTCACCATCAGCGTCTTTCGTTAAAGACTGGTAAAGGGACACCTTCTTGATGTCCCCTATGCTTTCCAAGTCTATGTCATGTCGTTCCAATAAAGCAGCCAGTTTCCCAATGGCGTGCTTGGGTGGTCCTTGCTCCAACTTCTCAGATAACTTAGCCCTGTTACTCATTGTGCTCCTCCAAGAGGCACCCACATATGTTACGCAGATGTCTCTGAATAGTGGCTGAAGATACGGGGTAACCCTGACTAGTAAGTACGCTGGACAACCAAGCGGAGGAGTACACCTTCCTATGTCCATTATTCTTATCTGTGCGTACTTTGTCTAAAGCCCGGTCAAGCGCCTCAACCTCCTCTTGACTCAGGCTCTCTCTAACCCTTGCGAACAGGCACTGCTTAGGGTGCGGACTTCGTAAAGGCTTCTCCAAAGCGTCAACTAGTGTCACAGTGGGGGGATCGTCTGTCACGTCAGATGCTCCTTATCGTGTTACCTATGGTACACCATCGCTCCCGCTTCAGGGAGCGTTCATTGCTTTGAAGCAGGCTTCCTTCGTGTTGCCTTCTTGCTGGGGGTCTTGCTGGGGGTCTTTGCTTCACCATGCCAGTCTAGGTGCTTGGTGAGGCTTTCGCCATTACTGTCCACAGACACCTTAACATCTGCGATGGACTTCACGAGACCTTTCAGACTGTTAGCCACAACAGCGTGGTCTCTCTGGTTCTCGTACCGAAAGCGCCGTAGGAAAATACCAAGGACCCCGAAGGAGCCAGTGACCAGCGCTGCCACGACAATGCCCCACGCCTCAGTCATCAGGGTTCTCGTCCTTCCGGCGACGCTCTTGTACGGCCTTAGTGTTTTCCCCCGCTGTCATACCCCCGGGCTCCACGCTGAACAGTCGGGGATTAGCCCGCTCTTCCTCTTGAAGAGCCTTCTTGGTTGGGGGCCTATCGGCCTTTGCCTTTGCCTTTGCCGCTTGCTTTTCCTCCCGATTGAAGACAGGGTCTCCTCCGGCCACTCCCCGTGCCTGCGTCCAAGTCGTCTCCTGCATGGCTATAGAAGGAATGAAAATGTCCTCCCCAAACTGGTTATGGGATACCCGTCCGTGCTTCTCAGAGGCCACACGGGTTGCTTTGTCGTGGAATGCGTGTCTCACATCCTCTGTAGTTACACCTGTGTGACCTACATCGGCTACCGTAATCCCCAAGTCACCAGAACCTAGTGTAGAGGCGTCCAGAGGAGCCCCTTTGTCAATCACCCTCTTCGCAGGGGATGGTGCCTTCCTCATTGGAGACCCCTCTGAGAGTTCCATAGACATATCCTGCCCGGAAGAAATGCCCTCCATCCATGTATCTTGTGGTGAAGAACGCTCGGTGGACATCATACTATGCTTAGACAAAGGTCCCGGGGACGACTTGCTAAACATGAACATACCTTGATCGGGATTCCCATGGACAACATGAGAGCCTATCTGCATATAGTCTAGGCGTTCTGGTGTCCAGCCCTCTCCGGTATCCGGGGGGGCAGCATCCTGAATAGCGTTCTTATAAGCCTTGGTTTTAGGTGCCCTGTTGACCTGCTCTGGAGGCACCTCGCCACGCAAGGCCCCGATGCCACGTTCCAAGTTCTGCATCACACCCATACCTATGTTGGTAGTGGCTAACTGTTGTGTAGTAGCCTCAGAAACCTTGAGTTCCTGACCACTTACTACTCCGGCTGCCTGCCTTGCCTTATCACGCTGAGGAGACTTATTGGATTTAACTGTCCTCACGGCATACGGATCTTGGAGAGCATCGTGGACGCTCTTTAAGTCAGGGAGTTCCCCTGTCTTTGGATCGGCCTGTGGGCTCATTCCAGCAGACGCAGCAGCCCTAATCTCAGGAGACACACTGGGGGCTGCCATGTCAACCCCTTCACGATGCTCGTAGTACCATCCCCATCCTCGTGGATTACTGGCCCCAGAGTCCTGAGCCCGAGCAACGGCGTCACCCATGAGGTCTATTCTACGAGTAGCCGCCCTCTGTATCGTTATGGGAATATCTTTTAGGGCACTACCATATTCACGCAGGCTCCCGGCAGCCCGCCGAGCCTTTGTACGTTGACCCTCAGATGTGGCATCGGTAGCAAGTTTATCAAAGCCAGCAAGGGACTTGTCTACTTCACTGCTTGCCTTCTTACCAAGTTCAGTAAAGGCAGCACGAGTCTTGGCCTGAGTATCCCGTGGTAGGTCTTCCCACTGAACAGGTGCGTCGTCAGACCTACTAATCCGAGGTCGTTTAGGAGCCACTGCCAGTCCCTACTCTACGTAGGGGTACTAGTCGTTAACGCGAGTGGCGTTGGGCCGATTCATGTGTGCGCCAGAGTTGAAGGAACGCTCAAACTGGGGCATACCGTCTCCAGCCACGACTCCCTGAACAAACTCTCCAAGCACAGACGGGGCCTCAATCCAAGAGGCAGAGCCGACGTGGGCACGCTCCTGCATCGTGACTTCGGCTGGCTTGTAGAACATCGCCGGGTTGTTGTGGTTAGGGCGTCCCGGGACCGACGAGGTGTCGACGTACGAGCCAATAGCGAAGTCGTTTGGAACATCGGTATCAGTCGCAACACCTTCCTCAAATCGGAGAGAGCCACGCTGGCCGGGCATGTCCGGGCCCATCGTGCGCTCAAAGATGTTGCCAGCAACCTCAGGAAAGAGTGGTGCTGGTGCAACTGTAGGGTTCATTACGTTCGCCATGAAATCCTCCGAGGATAACGGGTAGGTACCTTGTTACATGATACCACTAAACAAAGAACGGATTCTCTGCTACGGACACTGTGGGCATAATGTCATGTACTGTGAGACAGCAGGCCAAGGCTAGGCTGTCGGGGTAGTCATCGAAAGCCCCCCGTTCCTCAGGGGCTTCAGCAAGCAGGTATGGTCCTCTGTTGATCCGTTCTAGGTCCACCATCTGTTGGTTGAACTTACGCCAGCGCTTAGTCCGTCTAGCCTTTGAATGTCCCGGTATAATCAACTGATTACGCTGAATCAACTCAGTTAGGTGTACCCATCGCTCGTTCTGGGCCTTTGCGTCAGAGGAGAGTCCCAGCACCTCAATGTCTGGCAGTAGTAGGGCCAGACGCTCGGCCACTGCGCCCCCCACACCCTGAGCATCAATCCCTACACGAAGAACATCATAGTTACGCACGAAGTCCACGATCTTGAAGTACTGAGACTCCCAGTCCGTATCGTGTAGTTCCAACCAGTTCAGGACCCGGTGCTCAAAGAAGCCCAAACCGTCAGGGTGGTCCCAGTCAACCCACACAGCCGTGGCAACAGTGGAGTCATTAGTCCTAGCCACATCTATGCCAACTACAATAGGGGTTCTCCACCACTCAGCCACCAGTGGCATTGAGGCATCGTATAGCCGGTCCAGTCGCTCCTCGGTGACAAACATGCCCTTCTCAAGCATCCAGTGGTTGAGGTAGGACATGCGAAACTCGTCAGAGTCCTCCCCAATACGCACCTTCTCCTTGTTGATGAACTTGCCGTAGTTTATGTTGTACTTAGCCGCTACTTTCCAGTCGTACTCAAAGTGGGACTGTCTCTGGGTTTTACGTTTGTTTACGTCACGTCGCTTGTTATACTGGATCATCTTATAGAAATACGATTTGTTACGAGTAGCCGTACCCGTTAGTGTGATAGTCCCATTGTTGAATGCAAGCATGGGCTTGATAGACTTCGTGATCATAGACTCGTCGGCCCCCTGTGCTTCATCCACGACGGCGTAATGGTACGTCTTAGATTCTATCTTGGCCTTCGGGTTGCAGGTCTGCATACGACAAAGGGAGCCCGAGTTCTTCAGGGTCACAATTTTACCCTTACCACGAGAACCTCCAGAAGCCGCCTTGTCATCAATCTCAGGGTCCAGCAGGAAATCCAAGGCGTGGTCACTGGTCAATCGTGACACGATACGGCTAAATACTGTGTCTGCCTGATCCTCAGTAGGTGCAAACACCCCTACCCAAAAGCCCTTGTTAAACTTGGACAGCCAAACGGGGTATACCTTAGACAACTTGGGCAGGATGACCATCATGGCTGCGATGATGTTGGACAACACTTCAGACTTACCACTCTGTCTGGTGGCAATCAAGGTCAGTTCTTCGCCATCTCCAACAACAACTGACTCAATAAACCTATAGGCAATCGGTAGTTGGTAGGGGAAGAACTCAACGGCACAGAACTCTTCAGTGAATACCACCAACTTCTTTACCAGTTCGTTTATGAACTCAGAGGACTCTTCGTCCAGTTCAATGTCGTCTATGTCTACGACAGCGTCTTCCTCTACCTGTTGGTCCTCCAACTGTACAGGCACTATGTACGCTCCATTAGTTCATCCCACATAGTGGAAAGACTGTCCAGACGAGTGGTAACCTCGTCAGATCCGTGGCTGTGGTATCGCCACTGATCAAACGCTTGCCCCAGATTCATAATCTCTAGGTCCATCCAGTCCCTTAGGTCAGTAGTACTCATGCTGGTTACTCTTGATGGTCTATCCAGAGAAGTGACGGCGTGTGTCTTAGAGTCTCCCCAGAACTTCAGTCCCATGTACCTATCTCCTTTGGCCTCTGAGGTAGGTTCCTACCCACTAGAGAATGTAGCAGCCCGTCTTCCTGTGTATAGTACTTAGATGCCTTACATACACCAATCTGGAATGTACGATAAGGAACTATACATTGTATTCCACGGCCAGACCTCCAAGGGTAGTCTGTTTCACGCATGAAGGACCTCTGGAGACCTAGGCGCTTCACGTCAGTCTGTCTGGTGAGCCAGTAAACGGGGCCAACCCCCTGCACCATGTCCAGTGTGTCTCGTAGGACTAGCCACCAACTAACTATAGCCACACCCATACCTACCCACAACCACCACTCAGGGAGTAGGGGTAGCGCCGGTAGCAGCAGCAGCCCGATAACTAGAGGACTATACCCTAATAGTTTATTTGTAATAGTCATACCATGTTAACATTAAGATAACGGCTAGTATAGCCATAGACGCCATCCATGTCCAGTACAGCATTTATATGTCACTCTCGGTGTACTTAAGCCATGCGGCGGTCATGGTTTCTAGTTCCTCGCTCGTAGGCGCTCCCAACTCCTCGTACACTGCCTGTTCCATAGCGTCAAGGGAGGGGCTCTTACCCCACGGACGTGAGTTAGCGGGGCGTGCAAACTGGGGGCCGTCTGGTTCTGGCATCAGAATCCGTTAAAGAAGGGTGCCTCATCGGCAGTCGCTCTGTGGTAACCGCTATGGTTGAGGGCATCGTTAATGAACTTACCCTTTGAGGTGCCGGGGGTGGAAAATATCTTGTAGGTACCATAGGGCACATTGGGATACACGTACCGGTCGCCACGCTTTATGAACTTAACACAAATAGAACCGGAACCATGGGGTTCAGCCATATCGTCAGGCACCCACCGGAAGGCCTCCACCCTTGTACTAGCAGGAAACTGGGGCTCAAAGTACCCAGAAGGGGGTTCCTCGCCACGCCCAAGCGCCTGTTGTATCTCGTCTTCCTGATCCTGTGTGAACGTGAAGGTGGTGCCACCAGACAACCCTGAGTTTTGCAGGTCGGCTTCTTCTTGAGCAGTAAGTAGCGTCTCTGGGTTTAAATTACCCCAACCAGAGTTCTTGTCTGGGTATACCCCAAACTCATTGCCCGGGGCTCCAAAGTTACTCCTCGCCATCCTCCGATTCCTCCTCGGGTGGGTTCTCCAGAGCGGAGCGAAGTTCAGTCACCATCGCCGCCAGTACGACATTCTCGCCCTGCAAGGCGTTAAGCCGTGACTGAAGTTCGTTGATCACAGTCTGGGGGTTGATTTGAATGTTGGATGTGTCCATGTGTATACCCTTTCAATGGTACGATTTATAGACTAGATACAGTGTATCAGGCGTCCTCTAACTCATCAGCCAGTTCTCTCAACCTGTCCGCAATGGTTAGTGTCATATCGACCGGTTTCGGGGACTCTTTGATTAGTGGCACCGGATTCTCTGATTCTGCGGTTTCTCTAGCAGCCTCTTCCTTGTCGGCAATCATCTGGGCAATAGCATCCCAGTCAATACCCGGATCACTGATGTCCGTACCGAGATTCTCCAACTTGTAGTCGGAGATGTCCCACGCCATGTTTTCTGGGGCTACGGCTGGTCCGCCGTAGTAGGCGTCCAACCATGCCCAAGTAACAGCAGTTTTATCTGTCACAACTAGGTTATGTCGAACCCAGTCGCCTCCGTCTACTCGGGCACGAATGAAACCCTCATCGAAATCGGCTTCGCATTCAAAGAGAACGGGAGCGCCGCCTATCTTAAGTTGTCCAACCTTGACCGAATCACCCCATCGTGGGACCTGTCCCAGATGGTAGAAGTACATGCCGATGGGCATGAACCCGTCTTTGCTCTTGCCGAACCATGTGCGGAACGAGAAACCGTCAGGGGCTGGTTGCCGGTTGCCATGACCGTAGGACTGTCCCCTAGCGTTCTTGTACCGCAGGTCAGCAAAGCCGAGGGTCTTTCCCGTACTGTGGGAGTTCCAGTTGCTGAGTGCCCTAACCATGTAGGACACCTTCACATGGCGGGAGGGTGGCACCTCTTTGTACAGGGCGCAACCATAGTGGTCGCCCTCACGGAACATCAACCGTAGCGAGTCGCCACTCACATAGGCGTTCTTGATGTCGCCCTTCCACGAGTCTTGCCATCCTTCTTTAAAGGTTTCATGTACTAAGACAGTCATCACTTCTCCTTCTACCTCTATTCTACCTCAATATAGATGCACTCACCGGGACACTCATCTGCCGATTCAATCACGGCTTCTAAATGCTCCTCAGGGACATCAGCCAAACCCGTAGCCATCTGGTAGACGGGCTCGCCCTTGGCTGCTCCGTCTGGTCCGTACATGGTCGGCCATCCAACTTCTTTGACGTAGGCCAACCCGTCGTCGTGCATCTCAAAGATGTCCGGGCAAATCTCAGCACACAACCCATCACCGGTACACAGGTCTTGGTCGATCCAAACTTTCATCATTCAACCTCTTCTATAGTCAATCGGTACCACCCGGCGTTTGCGTTGTTGTAGACCGAAGCCTGCACGACATAGTTGCCCACAGCCATATCTGTGCGGACAATGCGGGCATCCCACTGGTCACTCACGTTGTCGATTACCGGCACACCGTTTGTGCAGGCTCCTCCGGTGTTGCAGTAGGTAATAGTGGGTGTCTCATCAACATCCACCGCGCTGCTCGGAGGGTTGGTGCAAGTGCTTCCACAGTCGTTCCCACCGTCATCGTCCGTTTCAATCGTGCCGCCGGGTCCGATGCTGTCCGTATCCCCTGAGTGGTCCCCCTCATCAGAGTCCGTGTCGTATCTGAGGTAAATGAACGGGTCGGCAGCCTCGTTACCAGTATTGAACTGGGCGCGAGTCAGATTCGTTTCAGCGTCAATGCGGACACTGGTTACCTCAGTCAAAGAAAACTGGATATGGTCGCGGTC
>Ga0302119_10000969_pt1 | contig 12962 bp, 6 predicted proteins | sample AG5_Tmax_MG_FD_203114 | JGI IMG/M metagenome (GOLD analysis project Ga0302119, IMG submission 203114) | Marine microbial communities from Western Arctic Ocean, Canada - AG5_Tmax | ecosystem: Environmental > Aquatic > Marine > Oceanic | place: Canada: Western Arctic Ocean | collected 2017-10-01 | reverse complement strand
ACCCTTGTGCCTCCTCCGCCAACGCTCCCACTCAGTCTTCTCAGCTTCTGTTAGATAGGGCTTGGAACTGCGCTCGCCACTGAGAAAGGTCTTCGCCACCGAGTAGTATTCCTTCTGCGTGATCGGATCGAACTTGTGATCGTGACACCGCGCACAGTCCATCGAGAGTTCCAGGCAGGCCTGAAAGGTGGTCGCCACGATGTCATCGGTTTCGATGTAGCGCGCCTCCTTCCGATTCAAGTCCATCCCCTCGATGCGCGGCCAGGGACCCACCGCGCAGAATTCCGTGGCCACCAACGCCGCGCGGGATAGCGGAGTAAATTCATCGCCCCTTAACTGCCAACGATTGAACTCGTCAAAGTCCTGGTCCTCCTTGAGCGCGCCAATCACATAATCGCGGCAGGTCCACGCTCCCGGAATCTCGTCGTCGTAACGATACCCCAAGCTGTCGGCGTGACGCGCCACATCGAGCCAATGCCGACGACAGCGTTCGCTCTAGACCATCCGGGCTCCACCGCATGGTCTGAGACCGGAGTCTCTCTCACTCCTCGTTCTTCTTCCCGCTCTCGTTCTCCTTCGCTTCTTTTTCGTCCTTCTCCGCCACTTCCTTGAGCTGCTGCATCAGGTTCTTCTTGTCATCCTTATCCAGGCTGAAGGTCAGCTCCTGAGGCTTGGGCGGCCAGTCATTGTTGGTCCGGTCGGCATCTGCAATCTCGAGATTGGGATCGAGCACGATGCTCACCACTTTCTTCTTGGAGACCAGGAGCTTGGAGACCTTCTTCGGATTCTTCTGCCACAACTCGGCGGGCAGACGCATCACCCGTTCCTCCCCATCCTCGTAGCCAACCTTCAGGATCACCGGCATCACCAGGCCTCCCTTGTTCGAGAAATCGATCGCGTAAAAGTAGCGATGAGTGCGCAAAATTTCCCGCTCATCATCTTCGAGGCTCTCGATGAATTCCTCGAACTTGTCGCGATCCTTCGGGGTCACGTCGTGCTTTCCGTGATCATTGTAGAAATCGAGCAGATCGGGAAACCGATCGGTGTAGCGATCGATGTCTTGGTTGCGTTTGTTGGTCAGCAATTTGGCTGCCTCCTTCTCTTCCTTCTCCCTGACCTTGAACTTTTCCACATCGGGATCCCTCGTATCCATCTCGTACAATCTCACTCCTTCAATCCCGAGATCCACGTGATGGGTGGTGTAAAACCAACCCGCCCAGAACCAATCAAGATCCACCCCCGAGGCGTCTTCCATCGTCCGGAAAAAATCGGCTGGCGTCGGTCGCTTGAACTTCCATCGGTTGGCATACTCCTTGAAGGCAAAATCAAAGTTTTCCCGACCCAGGATCGACTCCCGCAGGATGTTCAGGGCCACCGCAGGTTTCGCGTAGGCATTGCTGCCAAAGTGCCTGATCGACTCGGAGTTCGTCATGATCGGCATCTCATCATCGCCTTTCATGTAGTCCGCGATGCTCGGTGGCATTCCGCGCCGGGAGGGATACTTCTCTTCCCATTCCTGCTCGGCCAGAAACTGGCAGAAGGTCGTGAGACCTTCATCCATCCAAGTCCACTGCCGTTCATCCGAATTCACGATCATGGGAAACCAGTTGTGTCCGACTTCATGAATCACGACCGAGATGAGGGCGTACTTCGTCTTTCGCGAATAAGTTCCATCATCCTCGGGTCTCGGACCATTGAAGCAGATCATGGGATACTCCATCCCATACACCGGACCGTGCACCGAGATGGCCACCGGATAGGGATAGTCAAAGGTGTGTTTGGAAAACACCTGCAGGGCATGGATCACCGAATGGGTGGAGTAATGGCTCCACAGCGGCTCCCCTTCGTTGGGATAGAAGGACATCGCCCAGACTTTCTTCTTCTCCTCACCCACGGGCACCTTGGCGGCATCCCAAATGAACTTGCGGGAAGAAGCCCACGCAAAATCCCGCACCTTCTCGGCCTTGAAGACCCACGTCTTGCTCTCCTTGGACTTGGTCCCCTCATTCTTTTTGGCCTCCTTCGGCGTCACGATGAAGGAAGGTTCCTCGGAACTCGCCGCCCGACGCAGGCGTTCACGCTGTACCACGGAAAGAACCTCCTCCGGATTCTGCAAGGTGCCCGTCGCCGCCACGATGTGATCGGCGGGCACCGTGAGCGCGACTTCGTAGTCGCCAAACTCCAGCGTGAACTCACCCCGCCCAAGAAACTGCTTGTGCTGCCACCCGGTCACATCCGTGAAGGCCGCAATGCGGGGATACCACTGCGCGATGGTGTAGAGATAGTTGTCCTCCTCCTTGAAATGCTCGAACCCTCCTCGGGCCCGCATGCGTTTCGCATTCACGATATTGTGCTCCCAATCGATCCCGAATTTGACCGACCCTCCGGCCGGAACCTTCAGTTCGATCCGCATCATGGTGTCCACGATAATCCAACGCAGCGCCTTGTTCCCGGCTCCGTGCACACTCTTGATCTCGTAACCGCCCTCGAAGTCCTCCCTCGCCAACTCGCTCCGCAGCGTCCGGAAGCCGATCTCATCGAAGTCGGGAGCCTCCATCGCCTGGTGTCCGAGAGCCCCTTGCTCAAAGCGATTCTGATCGAGCTGCACCCAGAGATAGCTCAATTCAACCGGCGCGTTGTTGGTGTAAGTGATCGTCTCCGACCCTTTCAGCCGTTGCCTTGAGTCATCGAGGACAACCGAGATCTTGTAGTCTGCCCGCTGTTGCCAGTATTCCGGCCCGGGCGCCCCATTGGGACCTCGCAGCTTGTTGGGATCCGGCAGCACTTCGTCGAGCTGACGAAAGGGATCCTTCTCATAATGGCCTCCCGGATGCGCAGGGGCCGTGCTCGCCAACGCAACCACGAGAAACAGGAGTGAAAGCAGCTTCCTCACGGAGCTGTCATCAGCTACCAGGAACGGATTTGCAATCAACAACTCCGCCCTCACCGAGCGCTCTGCCACCCGGATTCGCAGAAACCGTCGCACCCCCCGGGGATAAAATCGAATCGCTCCTCGGTTGCGCGTCCATTCCGTCCGAGCTTTCGAGAGCGCGCGCATCCTGCGCTCTTTCGTGCTGGGCAGCCACCGTCCGGCTTTCCTAAGGTCCACCAGTGACCGATCAGGAGATCATTGACCAATGGAAGGACCAGGATGCCCCTCTCCTTCCCGTGCTGCACGCCTTTCACGATCGTGATGACTACCTCTCCGAAGAGGCCATCCGGGTGATCAGCACCGGCTTGAAAATCCCCCTCGCGGAACTCTTCGGCACCATCACCTTCTACCATCATTTTTCCCGCTCGAAGAACGGCAAAGCCACCCCGCGAGTCTGCACCGGCAACGTGTGCCGCCTCAATGGCGGAAAGGAAATGCTCGAGGCCCTCAAGTCTGAAGGAGCAACCCCGATGCCTTGCTCAGGTCGCTGCGACGACATGGTGCCCGTCCTGCAGGGCGATCAGGTCTTGGTAGGCAGCGATGCAAACTCGCTCGACCATCGCGCCACCCCCCTGCCCGCCCCCAATCCCGGCGGGAGCGAAGAGTGTGTCTTCCGGCACATCCGCACGGAAGGTCGCCATACCCTGGCGGGCTATCGCGCCAGCGGCGGCTTCCTCGGACTCGAGCAAGCCGTGCAGGGATCTCCCGAAGCGCTGGTCGAGATCATCACCGACTCCAAATTGGCCGGCCGTGGTGGCGCCGGATTTCCCACCGGCGTGAAGTGGAAGGCCGTCGCCGAAGCCGCGGGCCATCCGAAGTCCATCGTGTGCAATGCCGACGAAGGCGAACCGGGCTGCTTCAAGGATCGCGCCATCATGGATCACGATCCGCACGCCCTGCTCGAAGGGATGATCCTGGCCGCCTTCGCCACGGGCGCCCATCGCGGCTTCATTTACCTCCGCTACGAATATCCCGAGACCCAGGGCATCCTGCAGCAAGCCATCGATGAGGCCCATGCCGCCAATCTGATGGGCGACAATATCCTGGGAAAAACCGGCTTCCATTTTTCCCTCAAGATCGTGCGCGGAGCGGGCGCCTACATCTGCGGCGAGGAAGGATCCCTCCTGAACTCGATGGAAGGCAAACACCCCTTCCCCCGCAACCGCCCTCCCTTCCCCGTCACTCACGGATTCGAAGATCTCCCCACCGTCGTCAATAACGTGGAAACTCTCGCTTCTGCTTCCCACATCGCCCGCAAGGGGGCGCAATGGTACCAAGGACTGGGCCTCGGCGATCACACCGGCACCAAAGTCATTTCCCTTTCAGGCGACATCCAACGTCCGGGCAACTACGAAGTGCCCTTCGGCTTCCCGCTCGCCACCTTGCTCCACGACTGGGCCGGGGGACCTCGCGACGGACGCACCATTCAAGCCGTCACCATGGCGGGCCTCAGCGGCGGCTTCCTCGCCGGTGACGACCTCGAGGTCACGCTGGACGAACCCTGCATCCGTGGAAAGGGATCCTTCCTCGGGGCAGGCGGCATCATCGTCTTCGACGACAGCCGCGACATGGTGCAGGCCGCCCACGATGCGATGGCATTCTTCGCCCACGAATCCTGTGGAAAATGCTTCCCCTGCCGCATCGGCACCCAGCGCCTCACCGAACGGCTCAATGACAGCGGGGGTGATCTTGCCTTGGGCGACTGGAAGGACGAGGTGGAAGACATCGGCAGTGTCATGAAAGCCACCAGCGCCTGCGGCCTTGGGATGGCCGCCCCTCTCGTCACCGAAAGCCTGCTCCGTTATTTTCCGGATGCCATTGAAACCCATCTCTCTTGCCGCTAGATTCTCCCCCCAGACCATGAACCAGCTCGCCGAAGAGATCCGCGTTGGCACCCTCACTCTCGATGGGGAGCCCGTGGATTTCCGCGAAGGCGAAACCATCTATGAGGTCTCCGAGCGCTGTCGCAGGGAGGTCCCCACTCTTTGTTACGATCCCCGCCTGGAGGCCTTTGGGGCTTGCCGACTCTGCGTCGTCGAGGTCGAAGGAATCCGCAATCCGGTGGCCTCCTGCACCACCAAGGCGACCGAAGGCATGGTGGTCCGAACCCGAACCAAGACCCTCGAAAAACACCGCAAGACCCTCCTCGAACTGGTCGCAAGCGAGAATCGTGACACCAAGGTGGACGAACTGTCCGGCTACGCCTCGCAGGAAATGAATGACCTCCTCGTGCGCTACGACGCCCGCACCGGACGCTTCGGCGGCAAGCGCAGCGGCACCTCCAACTCCAAGGACAAGAACCCCTTCATCCTGCGCGACTACGACAACTGCATTTCGTGTTACCGTTGCGTCCGGGTTTGTGCCGAACAGGAAGGTGATCACGCGATCAACATCATGAATCGCGGGTTCGACACCCAGATCATCACCGAGTTCAACAACGACCTCCGCGATTCCTCCTGCACCTTCTGTGGACAATGTGTGCAGACCTGTCCCACCGGCGCCCTCACCGACAAGAAGGCCATCCGGGCCAAGGACACCCCGGGGGAGATCAAGAAGACGCGCTCGGTTTGCACTTATTGCGGGGTTGGTTGCAGCGTCGACATTCTCACCAAGGGCGATCGCGTGGTCGGCATTCACCCTGCCATGGACGGCCCCGCCAACGAAGGCGCCCTCTGCATCAAGGGGCAGTTCGCCTTCGACTTCGTTCACCATCCCGATCGCCTCAGCAAGCCCCTCATCAAGCAGGAGGACGGAACCTTCAAGGAAGCGGAGTGGGACGAAGCCTTGCAGAAGGCTGCCGACGGCTTCCTCAAGGTTCGCGAGAAGTATGGCAATCACGCGGTCTACGGTGTCGCCTCGGGCCGCGCCCCTCACGAAGCCGCCTACACCATGCAGAAGTTCATCCGGGCCGGCTTTGGGACGAACTATATAGACAACTGTAGTCGTGCTTGACACGCACCCACGGTGGCCGGTCTGGCCGCCACGATCGGACGAGGCGCGATGAGCAACCCGCTCCGCGACATGGAGCATCCGGATCTCATCTTCTGCATCGGTACCAACATGACCGAGTGCCACCCGGTCGCGGCCACCCGTCTCAAGAAGGCGATCGCGAACGGCGCCAAGATGATCGTGGCTGATCCCCGCGAGATTCAACTCGCCAAGATGGCGGACCTGCATTTGCCGATCCGGGTCGGTTCCGATGTCGCCCTCCTCCTCGCCATGGCGCACGTCATCGCCCGCGAGGGACTGATCGATCAGGACTTCATCGACGCCCGCACCAGCGGAGTCGGGGAATTTCTCGAACACCTCAAGGAGTTCACTCCCGAATGGGCTTCAGAAATCTGCGAAGTCCCCGCCGCCGACCTTGAAAAGGCCGGCATCCTGTATGGCCAGGGCACCCCCTCCGCGATCTACTACACCCTCGGCATCACCGAGCACATTTGCGGGGTCGATAACGTCCAGTCCCTTTGCAACCTCGCCCTCATGACCGGTAACCTCGGACTCGAAGGCGGCGGCATCAACCCGATGCGCGGGCAAAACAACATTCAGGGCGCGGGCGATTGCGGAGCCGTCCCTGGCAATTTTCCCGGCTTCCAACCCTGCGACGACCCCGCCTCGGCCAGGAAGTTTTCAAAAGCCTACGGAATCGAGATCGAGGCACAAAAAGGGATCACCAAGGTGACCGCTCTCAACCAGGCGGCCAGTACAGAGGGCGGGATCCACGCCATGATCATCGATGGTGAAAACACCGTGATCTCTGATCCGGACATGAAGCATTGCGAGCACGCTCTCAAATCGCTCGACCACCTCGTCGTGATCGATCTCTTCCTCACCGAGACCGCCCAACTCGCCGACGTGGTCTTTCCGGCCACCGCCTTCGCCGAAACTGACGGGGTGCAGACCAATACCGAGCGCCGCGTGCAGCGCCTGCGGGCCGCAGTCCCCCCTCCGGGTGAGGCCAAGCCCGACTGGTGGATCATCTCCCAGATCGCCCAACGAATCGGCACCCCTGGATTCGAATTCGAGTCCGCCAAGGACGTCTTCAACGAACTGTGCTCCCTCAGCCCGATCTATGCCGGACTCGATTGGGACCGCATCGAGAACAGCGAATACAGCTGGCCGGTCCCTGACAAGGACCACCCCGGCACTCCCCGGCTCCACGAGAAGGAATTCAAGAACGGTCGCGGTCTCTTCAAGGTGATCGGCTATCGCGACCCCGCCGAAGTGATCGATGACGAGTTTCCGGTCTGGCTCACCACCGGGCGCAGACTCGAAAGCTACCACACCCGCACCCAAACCGGGCGCAGTGCCGGCATCGACTATCTCCTCAGCGAAGAATCTCTCGAGATTCATCCTGCGGACGCCGAAGCATGGGACATGGCCGACGGCGAAATCATCAGGATGTCCAGTCGGCGAGGGGAAATCCAAATTAAGATCCGCACCACCGATCGCTCACCGCAGGGCACGGTCTTCACGAGCTTCAGCTTCGCCAGTGTGCCGGTTAACATCCTGACTGGCAGTGGCTACGACCCGGTGACAGAAACCGCCGAGCTCAAGGTCTGCGCCGTGAAATTGGAGAAGATCTAAGTGGTCCTACCGGAAGAAGGTCCAAGCCCCTATTCCACCCGCTCCCCGCCCACATAGACATTCATCCGGGGCGGACGAAGAAATCCCACCAGGATTTGACCGGATGTTTCTGCAAACTCCACTGCCAGAGACGACGGCGCTGAGATTCCGGCCACCAACGGGATACGCCCCGCGAGCGCCTTTTGCATCAGCTCGAAGGAAACCCGCCCGGACATGAGCACAAAGCCATGAGCAAGATCCACGCTCTCTAACAATGCCCAGCCCAGGACCTTGTCCAAGGCGTTGTGGCGTCCCACGTCTTCCCGTAGCGCAAGAAGATTGCCCTCGGCATCAAAGACTCCCGAGGCATGCAATCCGCCCGTGTGCTCGAAAGTGTCCTGCCCGGCCCGGAGGGCGTCCGGAGCCCTCAAGAGCGCATCCACCTTGAACCTCGCCCCTTCCCCCAGCGCTTCGTGAACGGAGGTGATCGCCTCGATGGTCGCCTTCCCACACAACCCACAGGAGGACGCACTGAACAAGTGCCGCGTCAGTCGCTCGAAATCGACCGTCACTCCTTCGGCCAAAAATACGAGCGCGTGATTCTCCTTCGCCTCCAGGTCGATCCGCGAAATCTCTCTGGGTGAGGAGACGATGCCCTCCGTGAGCAGGAACCCAGCCGCCAACTCCTCGTCATGACCCGGGGTCCTCATCAGGACCGCCACCGCATGACCCTCCACCACCAACTGGAGAGGCTCTTCAACGGCCACTCGATCCGCGCTCGCCCGCTCGGGCTGCCCGATTCTCCTGACCTCCACATCCTTGTCCCCTCGCACCCCTTCAGACTCAACCCCCAGTCCCCCCTTGGCAAGTTCGCGCGTTCTTCCAAGGAGGGCCTGGCCAAGGTGTCCTCATGGTCATGACGCTCCATCCCAGCCTCATCTCCCTCTCCTCACCGCCCTCACCCTCCCTCTCGCGGTAACCAGCCGAGAGGCCGAAAACTACCTTGCCGCCATCGAGAAGATCAACCTCGCCCACGCCAAGAGGCCCGGAACGACCACCGAGAGCGAACTGGGCAAGGCGATTCCGCGCTCCACCGTCGTCGGCCTCGCCCTCCTGCTCAAGGAGAAACCCACTCTCGAGGTCTCGCAGGCCCTCGTCACCTGCGGCAAAGTCGCGCTCGATCTCGCCCCTCTCAATCACTTCCAGCGCATCCGAAAACGCCTTCTCGAAATCGATCAGGACGCCGCCGGGAGACTGGGTGACGCCACGGTGCGAGAACGCTTTCTCGTCCGTAAGATCAGCGCGCGCACGAGGGGAACCTCCTCCGCAAATTGGCTTTGATCCATCTCGTTGCGCGTAAAGAAGATGCTCCGCTCCCCCAGAGGGTCCACTGAATCGCGGACCCCATCACCTGCCAACTGGAGGTCCAGACCTGGTTGTAGTGACGAATCACCTGGCCGGACTGATATCCCGGCAGGGCCGCGTGAGCGGCGTCGGCCACAATGAGAGCATCCTCATCTAACAGATCGTTGAGAACCCCCGCCACTTGGGGACATCACTGCTGTTCAATGACCAGGCGAAGGAACTGTTGGAGATTGGGCGTCATACCCACGGCGGCCTTCCGCACTTCCACAGATCCGCTCAAGCTCTCGACCTGGTCGGGAACCGGAGTCCAATTCACGAGATCGAGAGATCGTTCCACCTGATAGATGATCCCACCAAGCGATGTGTCCTTGGCATAAGTGAGACTCAACTCAACTCCCTCAATCTTGAGCACGGTGAGTGGGCCTCCATCGGCGAGGAGCGGATTCAATCCGAGCGCAAACTCTAACAGATTGACGATTCCATCGCGATCGAAGTCGTCGAGCGACCCACTCCCGGCAGGAGCACCGAGACCGAAGAAGGCGTCGCGCCAGCTGGCGTAGTCGCCCGCCTTTCCTCCAGGACTTGCGGTGGCTGCAGTCCAGCTGGAGGGGAAATTGCCAAAGCCTGACAACAGGCTCCGTTGCAGCGAATCTCCGCCCCCGGCGGCGGCGCTTGGCCACGGAGCGCTCGCCAGATAGTGCACGCCATCTTCCGTCACCGAGGGGTAGAATCCAAGTTCGCCTGCCGGAGGCTGATCCGGGCGTTGAAGGAGAATCGATCCCTCATCATTGCGGAGAGGGCCATCGAGGAAGGGGCCGACCAGGGTAACGCCGGAGTCAATTCCATAGCGCGTTCGAAAGGAAGCGGCCGCGGCGACATCGATCAGGGGATCGAAGGACACCACCACGAGCACTCCGCCCGGAGCAAGCTCGTGGGTGTCGGTGAAATCAAAATCCGCGCCGCCCCGCAGACGCCAGTGATCCAGGTTCTCGGTCGTTGCACCCGTGTTGCAGATCTCGACAAATTCGAGCTCTTCCTCCAACGCACCGAGCGGATGGTAGATGAGTTCCGAGATCACGACGGGCCCTACTTGTGCGCCCTCATTCTCACCACCCAGGGTGGATGAAGTCATCGTCACCAAGGTATTGCGGCCGGCTCCATTAGGCCATCGTCCCAGCGTCTCGCCTTCGAAGGAAGCATCGAAGCTCACCATGTCGACAAACCTGATTGGATTGCCGCCCGCATCGGTCTCCAGAAGCCACCCTTCATCTCCGTGCGCGCTGTTGAGCGCGAATGTTCTCCCGCTGGCCCATGACCCTTTGGCGGCATGATCGTCGAGGAAGGCGGTCTCGATCGTGAAGGTGTCGCCAGTAAGGACCGTCACATCAAAGCTCTCGTTGTAATCCCCGATTCCTCCGTAACCCGAAATGGTGATGAAATCACCGGTCGACAACCCGTGCGGCGCAGCGGTCGTCACCGTCGTTGGAGCGGCCGCAACCGTTCCCGCATAAGTCGAAATGGATTGGAGCTGCGGATTGTTGAAATCGTTCTCATCGAGAAGAAGATAGCCTCCGCCATCGATGGTTGCGGGACCGGCGATCGCAAAGGAACGAAACTGCCGCGAAGAATCACAGAGCAGCCATCCGGCCACCTCAATTTCATTCCCGGTTGTGTTGTGCAGTTCAATTCCATCCACCACCGGCAGGACGGAATGACTCAACACTTCATTGATCACCACTCGTCCGTCGGGCCCGCTCCCGGCAGCACCGGGAGTGCCATGGTACTCACTGCTGGCCCTCCAGGTAAGCCCCTCATTATAGTCGCCGACGGGGTTCCTGACTTCCAGGGAGGACCCCACTCCGTCGGATCGCGATGGCCAGTCGCTGACATCGTTGTAGGTGAAATCATGAACGAGGTCTCCGCTCTGGACTTCAAGGACAATCCTCTCGCCATCGTTGTTCAAACTGCCGGTGAAGGCTCCCGAGACGGGCACGCCGGGATAGCGAATCGCAAAGGCGTCCTCGTCCTTCACCACCAGCGCGTAATCTCCGGAGGCGAGGACCACATTGGGGAAGGTGTAGGCCACCCCATTGGCGAAGGTGACTCCCTCCAGGTTGACCGCATTCGCGGACACATTGCGGATCTCCACAAACTCGAAGAGATCGGCATTGCTCACATCCTTGGGAACCGGCAAGGACGCGGCCGCCACCCTTTCGGAGGCGGTAGCCGGGACAGGATGATAGTTCACTTCTTCGATCTGCAGGTCGACCGGGGTTGCGAGCGGCTCAAGATAAAAGGGCGCTTCCTCCAGGGCGGACCACACCGCGCCACTCCGGGCCCGGACCCGCACGAGAGTACTCGTCCTGAGATTGACCGCTTCCCCGGAACTGATCGCGATGGCACTAGGATTGATCGCTCCCCCCTCGACCCGTGGGTCGCTTCCATCCAAGGTGTAAAAAATTGTCCCCGTGCCAAGGACGGTGAGAAGCCCCCCACTTTCAATCTCCCCACCATGTTGGGAACGATTGCCGATTCGAAAGATCGGGGCGTCGAGGGAAGGGTAGAATCCCTGGCTTTCGTAGCGCGCGATAACGTTGGCGCTGCGCACCGGGAAGTAGGTGTTGCTCAGGCGACGCTGCTCGGTCAGCCATTCACCATTGCGGCTATATTCCGCATTGCGACGATGATCTCCCCAGCGGGCCGATTCCGCAATGATGGCCCGGTCGAGCGGAGTCGCAAACCTCATCCAGCGCGCCTGGCAGGCGTCCGGAGTGAGGGCCCCCTCATGGAAGAAATGCTTCTGCAGGCGATCCGCAAAGCGCAGCTTATACTCCGACATACTGTCCAAGGTCCCCCGAATTCCCATCGGATCGAGCGGCTGCGTCGTCGAAGTCTGACTCTCCAGGATACGTTCCCCATCCCACGAATAGAGTCGCCAAGCCATCCGAGCGGGTCCCCCCCCGGCCGCTCGCCAGTTCCCGCTGGTCTTGAGATCCGCGTTGCCGCCATAGCGATTCACGATCTGGTAGTCGATGTAGGTATCGATATCGAGCACCTGTTGGATGCGCCGCCAGCTCCTCGAGGAAACCACGCTCTTCATCTGGTTCCAGGACGCCGAGTTACCGTCGATGAAGTCGCTCCCGTTGCGGGCATCCAGAGTATCTTCATCCCCGCCATTGTAGGCGGCATAGTGCGAGGCGTCCTGGCGTTCGCAGAGATTGTGCACGCCCCAGTAGAGACCGTTCACAAAGAGGTGCACCATGAACCCTCGTCCGGCATCGACATGACCCATGTCATACATCGCCTCCCGCGCCCACTGGTCACGAATCATCGACCCGCGGGTGCGCTGATCTGAACTGCTGTGGATCCAAGAGTTATTGTAGCCCGCCCGCAGCGCAATCACATTGAATGCCCCCACTGGACTGTCCGGAAAGAGCTCTGCGCGCAACTTGCCCGCGCCGTATTCGGCCCGGAAACGAAAACTCAGGGAATGCTTCGGACTCTTGCCCGTATTTCGACTCGCGCCTCCCTGCACCCGCAATCCGCAATTCTCTCCCCAGTCTTTTCGCCAGTCCCCTGCTGCGGGAATGAACTCCGCCGAACACTCCCGCTCCCAGGCAGAGCCGCGGCTTCCAGGATTGGAATAAATTCCATTCCCACCCGCGAAATCGTCGCGATCCATCGCGATCGAGATCGTTGGGATATCGCGCATTCCCTTCAACATCGCCTGCGCCACACTCAGCCCCCCATGTGCGGTCGAGGTTTGAGTCGATCGGCTCACCGCGGTATCCATGTTGTAGTCGCCCGAGGCGAGACTCCCCCAACCGGATGGCGTCCTTTGCGACAGGAAGCGGGCATTCAATCCGGCGGGATCCAAACCATTCGTCCCGGCATGGTCGGTATCGAGCAGGAAGTAGGTGTGGGTGTCCACGTTGCTGGATTGCAAGCCGGGCAGAATCGCTGCCGCACGAATCGGAGTGGTGCGGGTGAGATCGATCGGATTGCGATAGGTCTGCGAACCGGCCGCGGGGGTGCCATTCGAGTTCAAGGGAGAACTCCCATCGGTGGTGTAGTAGATACGCGCCCCAGGAGTGGCCGA
>Ga0302119_10000968_pt1 | contig 12970 bp, 13 predicted proteins | sample AG5_Tmax_MG_FD_203114 | JGI IMG/M metagenome (GOLD analysis project Ga0302119, IMG submission 203114) | Marine microbial communities from Western Arctic Ocean, Canada - AG5_Tmax | ecosystem: Environmental > Aquatic > Marine > Oceanic | place: Canada: Western Arctic Ocean | collected 2017-10-01 | reverse complement strand
ACAAGACAAAGTCAGTACTTCAATTAATTGGATTGCTGAGGGTTCAAAAGATAGACTTAGGGCTGTTGTACTAACAACACTTACAACACTTGCAGGTGTGCTACCTTTGGCCTATGGCATTGGTGGCACAGATGCTTTCTTACAACCAATGGTCTTGGCACTAGGTTACGGCTTGTTGTTTGGAACTTTGATTACGCTGGTGCTATTGCCGTGCCTTTATTTAATGAATTACGACTTTATTAATTGGCTAACTGGTCTTAAAAGTAAGTACTTAACCAAAACAAATTAGGTTGACACTTTGGAGTTTGGTCACTGACCAAACTCATGATGTAACACTTGGTTACCATTTGCCACACTTTGTTGCTCACCAGAAAACGTCTGGTAACAGTCAGCGCTTAATATGGGGGCTAACTCGAACAAACAATTGAGTTATTTGATTTAACCAATAAGGAAATACAACATGAAAAAACTGCATAATTTACTACTCGCATCGATTCTGTGCATCGGCACACAATCGGCTTTAGCCAATACTGATAACACTTCAACTGATGACGTATCAAGCACTTCAGTCAAACAACTGGTTGTCCAGCTTCAATCATTGTCAATCGAAGATCTCCAAGAGTTAAAAAAGGCGCTTCGCGCTCAATTTGAAAGTGACCATCAGGCATGCCAAAAAGCAGAAAAAGGCGGAGAGGATGTTTCACGTGAAGAGCATGAGGAACACAAAGCCAACTCTGCAAAAGACTCAGACAAACGTAGCGCTAAAAAATGCCACAACAAGAAGGGCATGAAAGGTTTGGGTCATGATATGGACGGCGAGCCGGGCATGGATAAAGGCAAAATGAAACATCGCCAAAAAGCTGTCATGGAAAAAGAAGGGCTTGAGAAATGGATTTGGTTTTTATTTAACAAACACCACGATCAACAACATCATAACCATTAAACAAAAAATAACTCTGCCACCTAGAAAGTGGCAGGGTTTTATTATTGTGTCATTAATCTTCGGCGCCAACCTCTAACTCAATCACCTCTACTTCAGCATTTGGGTGGGCGCTATGTGCCTTTGCCTCTGCTTCTTCCATGTTTTGAGCTTTAATAAATTCATGGTCCTCGTGACCTTTTTCAATTGAATTTACTTTATACAAATGGTTGTCAACCGACATATAACTTCTCCTAAATTGATGTAAAAATTTTCTGCTTGAATCGCTAAAAATTCTTCGAAACACGCCTAATTGATGTCTATCTTACCTCACTACCCAGAGGGCAACTTATTTTATTTTTTAGCAAGCTGCATAAAATTTTGATATATTTGCCCGGCACTGACCAAGCAATTATCAATAACGGCGTCCGATTCTCTTTTCATCATTAACAATCCATCATCACCCAAAGTCTCTTGTAAGGCAGCGGCATATGCAGGCACCACACCCCAGTTGTCGACCGTATCTGACTCAATCTCCACATGATATTGCATCGACCAAGCATTCGAGCCAATACGCATAGCTTGTATCGCACAAACACCTGACTTTGCCAATACAATCGCCCCTTCTGGTGCTTGAGCAACCCGCACCGAATGCCATTGCAGACATTGCTGTGTACTGGTCATATCTTGAAAAATAGGGTCGGCAACACCTTCGTCAGTAAGCTCGACCTCCAGCACCCCAATTTCAGGAGTGGGCATTGGGCCACAGGTTCCGCCCATCGCATCCGCAAGCAATTGATGACCCAAACAAAGTCCCAAATAAGGCTTTTGAAGCTCACCAACCCAGTGACGAATAGCTGCTTTTTCTGCTACTAACCAAGGACAGTCCTCAATATCCCAAACATCCATCGGGCCGCCCATCACCCAAAGAGCATCATAATTATTCAAGTCAGGAATAGACTCACCGCGATGCAGATTGATCGCATCCCATTGAATATTATCCTCAGCTAAAAACCCGCGCAATGAACCTGGGTGCTCACAATCAATATGTTGAAAAACTAGCAATTTCATCAGTACTTTTCTCTCCTTTACAAAAACATTTACTCTTAGTATCTCATCATATCAAAATTTTCTGACCAGTGAGAGAAAGGGTTATACTTTCAATTTTTATCGATTGTTACCGATATGAGCCAATATAAAAATTTACTCAGCATTGCCATTGTTGCTTCTTGCGTTTTATTGGTGATCAATTTTGGCATGCGCTCATCATTCGGCTTCTTTCTGCAGCCAATTTCAGATTCGTTTGGTTACGGTCGCGAGGTGTTTGCTTTTTCACTCGCTTTGCAGAATCTTTGTTGGGGCCTATTCCAGCCTTTGGCGGGCGCGGTTTCAGACAAGTACGGTACTTTTAGAGCGGTCATTGGCGGCTCATTATTGTACTCATTAGGCATCTACGTTACTGCCAATGCAGGCTCCGCAATGGAGCTTCACATCGGCGCCGGCATTCTTATAGGCATGGGCATTTCCGGCACCGGTCTTGGTATTGTTCTTCCCGCCATGGCGCGCATGGTTAGGCCAGAAAAACGCGCACTTGCCCTGGGCCTAGGTACGGCGGCAGGCTCGCTAGGTCAATTTCTTATTATCCCTGTTGCACAAAGCTTTCTTGAAGTGTACGGCTGGCAAACAGCGCTTCTCATTCTATCGGCGGGTGCCTTATGTATGATGCTATTTGCTCCGGTTTTCAAGGGCGATGCAAGTGTCGCCAATAAAATGATTGACGAGCCACCACAAACCCTAAGAGAGGCCCTAGTAGAGGCACGGTCTCACATGCCTTTTTGGTTGCTAATCGCTGGATTTTTTGTTTGTGGTTTTCAGCTTGCGTTTATCACCGTTCACATGCCCTCCTATCTCGGAGACAAAGGTTTTGACGGCTCGGTCGCGGCCACGAGTCTTGCTTTAATTGGACTTTTTAATATTATAGGGTCCATTGCAGCAGGAAAATTTTCAGGCATATACTCAAAGAAAATGTTACTAAGTTATATCTATGCAGGTCGTGCAATTGCCATTGTTCTATTTCTAATCACTCCAATCAGCCTTGTTTCAATTTATGCGTTTTCCATTGTGACCGGCCTCCTTTGGCTTGCCACCATTCCACCAACTTCTGGGCTCGTAGCACAAATGTTTGGTCTGCGCTATATGGGCACACTGTATGGTATCGTCTTTCTCAACCATCAGATTGGTTCGTTTATTGGCGTTTGGCTGGGCGGTTATTACTTCGATCAAACTGGCTCATATGATGTGATTTGGTGGGCGGCTGCGGTGATTGCAGCTGTTACAGCGCTGATTCATCTCTTTATCAACGAGCAGCCTGTTGCAAGACTTAGCCTTGCAAAACAAGAGGGCTAATCCATTGGCGGCTAATTCTAAAAAATACATATTAGCAATAGATCAGGGCACCACGTCTTCTCGCGCGGTTTTATTTGACGCTAATTACACGATAGCTTCGATTGGGCAAAGTGAGTTTGAACAACTCTTCCCTCATTCTGGCTGGGTTGAACACGACCCTGAAGAAATCTGGTCATCCACAATAGAGAGTTGCCACTCTGCTATGTCGCAAGCAGGTGTAAGTGCAGGGCAAATTGCAGCCATCGGTATTACCAATCAGCGCGAAACAACAATAGTCTGGGATAGAAAAACAGGAAAACCCATCTATAACGCCATTGTTTGGCAAGATCGACGCACAGCCGAGGTCTGCCAAAAACTCAAAGACCTCGGACACGAAGCCAAAATTTCTGAAAAAACCGGCTTATTGTTAGATCCTTATTTTTCAGCAACTAAAATCGCCTGGATTCTTGATAATACACCTGGAACACGCAAAAAAGCTGACGCAGGGGAATTAGCATTCGGCACTGTTGACAGTTATTTATTATGGCAACTAACCAAAGGCAAGGCGCATGCCACAGACGCAACCAACGCGTCGAGGACGATGCTATACAATATCCATCAAGGCTGCTGGGATGATGACCTTTTAGCGTTATTCAATATACCTAGAGCAATACTGCCCGAAGTGCGTGACTCTGCAGCAGGCTTCGAACAAGCCGATAATGAAATTTTCAACAGTCCAATCCCAATCACAAGTTTAATCGGCGACCAACAATCCGCCTTGGTAGGACAAGCCTGCTTTGAACCGGGCATGGTGAAATCCACTTATGGCACCGGCTGTTTTGTATTGCTTAATACAGGCGAGAAAGCGGTTGCCTCAAAAAATAGGTTGCTCACTACTATCGCCCTGCAACTTAACAATAAGCCGACGTATGCACTCGAAGGCTCTATTTTTATTGCTGGCGCTGCTGTGCAATGGCTTCGAGACGGTTTAAAAATTATTGACTCATCCGCACAATCAGAAATGTTAGCCTCTAACGCAGACGACGAGCAAGATGTCTACTTAGTGCCAGCATTTGTTGGCTTAGGCGCACCCTATTGGGACGCCGATTGTCGCGGCGCTTTGTATGGCCTAACGCGAAACACTGGACCCGCTGAAATATCAAAAGCCGCACTTGAGGCGGTTTGCTATCAAACCGCTGACCTCCTGCAAGCAATGGCTGACGATTGGCAAGATGGCGCCACTTCTGTCATTCGAGTGGATGGCGGCATGGCGGCCTCCAACTGGACGATGCAGCGTCTCGCAGACATTCTCAGTATGCCGATTGATCGTCCTCCGGTTTTAGAAGCAACTGCACTTGGTGCGGCTTACCTCGCCGGCATGCAGGTCGGTTTTTACCCCCCACTAGAAGAGTTTGCCAAGTATTGGAAAAAAGAAAATCGCTTTACGCCTGCGATGTCAGAAGACACTAGAAAGCAAAAACTCTCTGGCTGGGAAGACGCCGTTAGACGCACACTGAGTAATTCTTAGCTAGTTCTCAGTAGCAAGGCCTTGCCGCCTTGATGCGCAATGGACGCCTGCACGTACAACAAAACCGATAGCGGCCAAACCCAAAAACAAACCAACTCCATTGAGTAATGCTTGAGGGTAGCCTAACGTACTTACATCAAGGAAAAAATACGGGTATTTGCCGATCAACTCGCCGCGTATGGCTATATACACTGCATACAAAAGAGGGTAAATGCCCCAGTAGAAAGGGATGTAAACTGGCATCGGTTGTTTTGTCGGGAAAGTCAGCCAGTAAATCAACATTGCCATTGGGGTGATGTAATGGTTGAGATAATTTGCGAGGGCCTTGATGCCGTCAGGGTTGTATATATCACTGAGCAGGAGGTGAAAAACAATACCCACAAACACAATAGAAGTTACCACGCAGCCAAACACTTTAGGCGCAGAAAAAACCTTGCCCCAGCGCGAATTCGGAAACAAGGCGCAAGTTGTCGCAACAACAGCAACAAAAATATTGGTCAGAATTGTAAAGTAGCCAAGCAGCCTAATAAAGGTATAGCTGACGGTAAATCCTGCATCCAGGTCTTTATTAATTGCCGTGGTGAAATCGGTAATAACACCAAACCAAGCGAGCAATCCAATTAACAACAGCACCCAGTGTTTAATCTCTCTTTCCATTAAAGCCCCCCAATTATGACAGCAATGCTACGCTCTTTATTTGAGCATATACTTCTTCCCCGCTCTGCAGTTTTAGCAGTTCAGTCGATTTTTTGGTAATACAGGAGAGCAATAAGTCATCTCCTACCTTCAAACGCACCATCACTTGTGCGTCACCCTCGTTAACAATCTCATCAACTATGGCTGACAAAATATTCAAAATACTAGTCCCATCTTGGCGCTCAAGCGTCAAGCTCACATCGCGCGCCTCAATTCTAAGGCGCACATCACAGCCAATGGATAATTGTTTTCGAGGAACGAAGAATTGACCGCCTGAAAAATCAATACGGGTTAGATTGTAATTATCGTCGTGCTCAATCACTTTTGCCTCAATAATTGAAGCGGCTCTTTCGCCGTGCGATAGCGACAAGTCCAATCGAGTTAGCATCTGTGATATTTCACCATTACCAACAACACGCCCTTCATCAAGTAGAATCAAATGATCTGCAAGATGCGCAACCTCGTCAATAGAGTGGCTAACATAAATCATTGGAATTTCTAATTCGCAGTGCAACAACTCTAAAAATGGCAGTATTTCTTTTTTGTGTTTGTCACCCAATGATGCCAGTGGCTCGTCCATCAACAACATATCTGGATTTGCTGACAATGCTCTTGCAATGGCCACCCGTTGGCGCTCACCGCCCGATAATTGGCTGGCTCTGCGATCAAGCAAGTGCTCAATTTGCAGCAACCTTATTGCCCTTTGCATCACCGACTTGTCGGTCGCGAGGGCGCGCTTAAAACCATACTCAATATTATCTTTAACGTTGAGGTGCTCAAATAAGCTAGCCTCTTGAAAAACGTAACCAATAGAGCGTTCATGTGTTGGCACAAAATGTTGTTCATCTTGCCAAATCGCTTCATTTACTTTGATATAACCCTTATTCTTTTCAAGGCCCGCAAGCGCTCGTAAAAAAGTTGTTTTGCCGGAGCCAGAAGGGCCGAAAACAGCAGTGACTCCCTTTGATGGCAAAGATAAATCAACATCGAGAACAAAGTCGGCTCGGGCCACATTGAGTTGGCACTGTATCGTCATTGCTCGCCCCTTTGCAGTAATGAAAAGCGGCGATTCAAACTGTAAACAACAACCAACATGATAAAGGACACTAACAACAAACCGCCTGCAAGCCAATGGGCGTTACCATACTCCAAGGCCTCCACATGATCGTAAATAGCGATGGAAAGCACTTGCGTCTCCCCTGGGATACTACCACCAATCATCAACACCACGCCAAATTCGCCCACTGTATGGGCAAATCCTAGCACTGCGGCAGTGACAAAGCCAGTGCGCGCCAATGGCACGGCAACCGTGAAAAATCGGTCGACAGGTGTTGCCCGTAACGTAGCCGCAACCTCCATTGGTCGAGAGCCAATCGTAGCAAAGGCGTTTTGCAAAGGCTGCACCACAAATGGCATCGAATAAATCACGGAGCCAATGACAAGGCCAGCAAAGGTAAACGCCAAAGGTTGGGCGCCAAGCCATTGCATCGCCCCACCAATTGGTCCGTTCGGGCCAAGGCTAATCAGCAAATAAAAACCCAGCACTGTCGGCGGTAAGATGAGGGGAAGTGCAATTAAGGCCTCAACCAAAGACTTTAGTTTCCATTTAGAGTTGGCCAGCCACCAAGCAAGCGGCGTGCCGATGATTAGCAAAATCAGCGTACTAATACTCGCTAATTTCAGCGTTACTATTAAAGCGGCAAGATCGAATTCGTTTAGCATAAATGGCTCAATTACTCCTTATGGCGTACCATACCCGAAACTTTGAATAATCTCTAGCGCTTCATCGCTTTTTATATAAGCCAAAAATGCTCGAGCAACCTCATTATTCTTCAGTAAAACAGCTTGCTGTTCAATCGGCGAATATAAACTTTCCGGTATTTTCCAGTACGAACCTTTAATAGCCTCGCTAGATTTCAATATTTGAGAAAAAGCGACAAACCCCAACTCCGCGTTGCCGCTACTTACAAATTGATAAGTTTGAGCGATGTTTTCGCCTCGAACAAGCTCGCCTTGAATGGCTTCCCACATACCTTTAGCTCTAATCACCTCTTCAGCGGCCCTACCGTAGGGCGCCAATTTTGGATTGGCTATCGCTAAATAACGAAAATTACCCTCAACAACAACAACACCCTGCAAGTCAACATAGTCTTCAATAGGGCTCCACAGAACCAGTTTGCCGACGGCGTAGGTGGACCTTGAGCTTGGCTCAATTAAACCCTGTATATCCAATAATTCCGGTCTCTTCACATCTGCAGCAAAGAACAAATCAAAAGGCGCTCCATGGATGATTTGAGCGTAGTGTTTTCCCGTTGAACCGGGAATCAATATCACTTGGTGCTCAGTATTACTCTCAAATTCACTGACAAGAATTTTCATCGCACCAACAAAGTTGCTAGCAACGGCGACACGAATCTCACCGGCCATTGACGCAGAAGAGGCAAGCAGCAAGCCAAATACAATTGGCGCTAAGCGTAAAATTGAACTAAATGATTTCATCACAAATTTGGGTCGTTTGGCTTGAGTTAGAATTATTTTGACTTCTTTCTGAATAACAACCTTACAAACCTGGCAAGGAGTCTTTCTTGATCTCCTTGCCACCAAAGTGAGGATTTTTGCCGCTCTCCATAGCCTAGCTTTACGTCAAGCCAGAGCATAAAATGACGAAGTTTTGTTCCAGCAATCCGAATTCCTAATTTATGCACTAGCCGAGTATAATCTTTGTTATATGGACATACCCGGATACAAATGGAACAATCGCTATTTTGAGCCGTCCAAAATCCAAAACACTTTTCACCATCTACAGACCATTTAGTTACCCCTGAAATGTTTGACTGGTTGTAAATTGCATTTGACGGCGCTCCGTCAGGTATAGCCTTTACGGGGCACCCTTTTGTACAGCGCCTGCAAATTCCACAAAACTCTTTTACACCAAAGGAGATAGGCTTGTCATGAGACAAAGGGAGGTTTGTGTAAACCTTGCCTAAACGGACCCGGGGCCCGTATTTTGGTGTGATTAACAAACCGTGCCTGCCGTATTCACCTAAGCCCGCTTTAATTGCGTAGGGGATCGCAAGAGATGTGTCGTTCATACTGCCTACTGCCTCATAGCCAAGGTTTCGTATGTATTGCGATAGGGAGAGGACGACAAGAGTATCGTGAGAATACCCCAATCCCGTTGCAGAACCGCTTAAGGCGGAAGGTACCGTTCTAACCAACTCGTAGTCCATAGGTTGCGCAATCACAATAACATTGTTTAGGTGGTCAGGAATTTCAGCAGGCCGAGAAGTTGTGCTCATATCACTGAACTTTTGACTGTACTCCCAGCGACTATCGTAATTTGTAATACCAACAAGCCCAGCTCCGAATGCTAAAGCTATTTTTTTTATTTCATTGGTCGCTTGCTGCTCTGTGCCCAAGTCGATTCGCGTCTCTGCAACAGTCGTTTGTAATGTAAATGCATCGGAAAATCCCTCCCTTCGATCGTCATCTTTATTAATTTCAGTCAACAGATCACTTACATGCCAGGCTGCGTTTCTTAACGCGTAGTCTTTCTGTGTATAGCCGCCCGTTTTTCGCCAAGTTTTTAATGGCTCACGGTAGGTTGCGTAAAACAACTTGGTTTTGCGATCTTTAATAGAATCATCCCACCAAGATCGACGAAACACATCATTTTTTTGATCAAATCTTTTAAAGTCATCCGACACCTCAAATCCAGCTTCGAGATCGCTTGAAATATTTTTTCTAGATGAATTTTTAGTAGGTTTTTGGCTCATCTGTTGATTCATGCAAATTACATTAGGAATGATAAAAGAATTTAAGGATTAAACTGCTCTTTTTTCCAACGCCAATTAACCAGTGTCACTGCAACACCTGTCATAATCAGTAATCCCCCTATAATCATAGTCATTGTTAGCTGTTCGTCTAGCAGTGTTACGCCGGCGATAATTGAAGTGACTGGCAACAGCATTAAGAAGGGTGCAACCTTGCTTACATCGACGCTACTGAGTAAGTGATACCAAGCACTGTAGCCTATCACTGTCATTATTAGCGCCAAATAAAGAACGATCGACCAGTCAACAAAATCTGCGGTCATAACTGCCTGCCATTGACCCGTCTCCAGAATGAACGAACCAATCAGCATTTGCGGAGTTGCCATAATTGCAACCCATGCAAGGATTGTAATCCCTGGAAGACCTTTAAGCCTGCTTATCATAATCTGAGCAACAGCCCAAACAGCAGAGCCTAGCAACAACAAAAAGACGCTGTCAAGCTGCCCTGAAAGTCTAGGTTCGCCGACAATAAAGCACGCGCCACCAAAAGCCAGGCCCATTCCGAGCGCTCTGGCGAGACCAAGTTTTTCCTTTAAGATAATGATGCTTAGAAGTGCCAGTACTGGACCTTCAAGCTGAATTAAAATTGCAGCAGTGGATGCATCAAGACCTTTAAGACCATTGTATGTCAGTGCATATTGAATTGTTGACCCAATTAGCGCAACCAAAAATATCTCGCGCATATAACCCCAAGGCGGCTTGGTAAACCAAACAAGAACCAAGCCAGCTATTCCAAATCGCATCGACATGATGAGCAGTGCAGAAAACTGATCCATGCCAATCTTGGCCAGTGTAAAGCCCAGCCCCCAAGTAATTGGAACAATTAGAGCTAGTAAGATTTGTTTGGAATTAAGAACCACAATTAGATCGGGACACTAGAATTGATTGATTATATTCCATTGTTAGCGACTGATATCAAATGCTTTGCCAACAAAAAATAAAGGATGCACAAATACCAAATATTCCTTTTCGTCTACCTAGCTAACCAAAAAACTAGCTTTCTAGGTCCGCTCTAGTAGTTGGTAACAACACTTATACTCAGTTAGTTTACTCAATGTGTTGATTTTTCTTTGTAAACTTATATATAAGTGCAATAAGTCCAGCCAAAACAAATACCAGTAGGTAGTCAATCATTGGAATTCTTAGAATCTCGTTAAGCTGCTTCCAACCTCGTTCAGAGTATACCAAGACAATGCTTACGACAAACAATAAGGCTATGATCCACCGAGTCATTCTGGACAACCCGAGACCATGCATTTGAGTCACAACAAACATCATTAAAAACCCAAATAGAAACATTGGCCAAAATTCTTGGCCGGCAATGAGTGCAACCACCACACCATGAAACAGCACTAAAACCTCCAAACAAAGAGTCCACCAGCGGTTGGTATGAACGCGGGTAAAAATAAAACCAGCCTGAATCATAAGTAGGAAAGTATAAAAGAAACCGAACAAATGTCCCCACGAAGACTCCATAGGGTGAAACCAGTATGTATATACGATTGCCCAAGAAAAGTAATAACCGTGATAACGAATTAAAAATGGTCGAATTCCTATAAATTTACCACCTCCAGAACCAAAGAACAACCCTCTTCTTGGAGCTTCTAGTATTAGCACAATAACCAATAAAAGAATTACGGACGCCTGGGAGGAAAATATAGACGCATTTTGTGCTAAACCGTCATACCATATTGCGGTTTGAACAAAGTGAAGTATTGCAAATACCGCAGTTCCTCCCAATGCAATCCAATTAACTGCATGCATACGAGTACGGTCCACGAGCTTAGTGCGGTTGTTTTGAGCCCAAGCGATTACGCCCCAAATAAATAACTGATGAAGTAAATAACCACCCCAAGCAGTTCCTTGAGAGGCAACGCTAGGATCAGATCTTTTCCAGTAATACCATGCGGCACCTTGGTCGGGCAACAGCACGACCTGCTGTAGTTGGGTCTCAAGTAGCAGTATGCTCGCAGTTGCAAGCGCTGCAAAAATAACTGCAAGTGCCCAGTATTTATTTAACAAAGCGTTTACGAGTATGTTAGTTATTGGCGCATAGACTTGGATCCCAAAATTTATCCTCAATATCTCCAAAAGAAAAAATTAAGCCCAAGATATCAGAAAATGAAAACTTTTCAATGTCACCAACAGCTAGGATGTATTGCCCGGTATTTGAAGCATTAAATACTCTGATGTAATAAGTTCCAGCCGTAAAGATTTCGTTTGAGAGAAAATTTTCACCGATCTCTGGGCCATTCCAATACCACTGTTTGCCATATTGTTCATACCATGGAGTCCATCCAAAGTTTTCACCATCAGCTAGATATATTAAGTTAAATTCTGGGTCCAATACCTCAAAAGAAAATTTGTTTTCAAGGGAGCACTCACCAATTTTGGCGGCTAAAACACCTGCATAAAAATTAAAATCTTTTGCAGACTCAATGCGATAAAAGTGAGCATCGCCAAACAATGTCGAGTATATGGCTTTTGACATTTCAGGGTTGTCAATCTCATAAGGCGTATCTAGTGGATAGCTTGAACTTTCATTTAAAACAGGCTTGTGTGCGTAAACTTGACTACAAAATATCAAGAGAAATATTAAATATAGAAATTTTTTCACGATGTATAGCCTCCTAAAGACAATTAAAATATGATTAGAATATAATTCGGCGAAAATGATAAGCTATTATATAAGGGCGGATTTGATGGACTCGTAAAAATGTCAAAAGAAGATATAAAAAATAGAATTAAACAACTAGCAAAATAACAACAAAAATAATGCACCCAAGATGTATAGAAAAGTTACTGTAAGATAATTCCTAATTAATAGGAGAAATTATGGCCAAGGGAAAAGACTCAAGAAAAGAGCAGAAAAAACCTAAAAAAGAAAAAAAATTATAAATGTTGGAGTGCCGACGATATGAAAACTTTTGTTTCACTCTATCATAAAGATGTTGGAGTAGTTATGAATGGAATACATAGGTTTTCTAGAACACATAATGGCATTTAGATCAATAGAAGCAGTAATAGCCCCAGGCAATCTTCATTTTGTAGGGGATGGTTTTAGGGTTCATGGAATTCTTGGAAGAGAAGAGCCTCTCACTATGAAACGTATGAGTCCATTTCTATTAATGGACTACTCCCCGCCCCATTACTTTCCACCAAATAAAGGCACACCACGTGGCGTTGCCTCTCACCCTCACAGAGGCATTGAAACTGTCACGATTGCCTACAAAGGAAAGGTTGAGCATCATGACAGCAGTGGAGGAGGGGGAATTATTGCTGAAGGTGATGTTCAGTGGATGACTTCAGGCTCAGGCATCCTGCACAAAGAATATCATGAGAAAAACTTCGGCAAAAAAGGCGGTGAAATGCAGATGGTGCAGTTGTGGGTTAACTTACCTGCAAAAGACAAGATGACCAGGCCAAAATATCAAAATCTCAACAAAAAAGATCTAAATAAAGTCGAGCTAGAAAACAATGTAGGATCAATTGATATTATCGCTGGAAAGTATGAAAACTATAAAGGTCCTGCCTCTACATTTAGCCCCTTAAGCCTATTTAATGTTAATCTTAATAAAGGCAAAGGTACGAATTTCAGTTTTGATCAAA